>WBZR01000335.1_pt1 | contig 78109 bp, 69 predicted proteins | sample 5204231 | NCBI WGS metagenome assembly WBZR01 (sample SAMN12412403, study PRJNA552823) | activated sludge metagenome | isolation source: activated sludge from anammox sidestream of wastewater treatment plant... | place: USA: Virginia | collected 2017-08 | reverse complement strand
CATCGGGCGGACGGTGGGCGGGTGGCGGCCATCGGGCGGAAGCGGCCATCGGGTGGAAAACCGGCAGAATGCGGATCGGCCATGGAACCGCTCTACCGCCCCGTTGACACGCCGCCACGCCCGGCCGCTACCGTGGTGCTGCTGCGCGACGGCGATCGCGGCCCCGAGGTGTTGCTGCTGCGCCGACACGACAGCTCTGCCGTGCTCGGCGGCGTCTACGTCTTTCCCGGGGGCAAGCTCGATGACGCCGACAGCGCCGACGTGTCGATTGCGCACGCCGGTGCGTCGCCCGAGGCGCTGCGCGCACGGCTCGGCGAGCCGGGCCTCGACGCGCGGTTGGCCGCGGGATTCTTCGTGGCGGCGTGCCGTGAGACTTTCGAGGAGGCAAGCGTGCTGCTCGCCCGCGGTGCCGATGCGCGCGTGGTCGATCGCGCGGGCCGTCGGGCGCGCGAGGGCCTGGCGTTCGACGCGCTGCTCGCCGAATTCGGGTTGCAGATCGCCAGCGATGCGCTGGTGCCATTCACGCGCTGGATCACGCCGAAGGTGCCGGCCATGATGAACCGGCGCTTCGACGTGCGCTTCTTCGTCGCCGCGCTGCCCGCCGGCCAGCAGGCGCGCCACGACGACCACGAGGCCACCGACAGCGTGTGGCTGACACCGCGGGCGGCGATCGAGCGCTATCGGCGCCGCGAGATCGTGCTGGCGCCGGCGCAGATCATGAGCCTGGCGCAGATCGGCCGGCACGCCAGCGTGGCCGGCGTGCTCGACGAGGTGCGGCGCCGCGCGCCACCCGTGGTCGAGCCCGAATCGTTCGAGGCCGACGGGGTGCGCACTGCGGTCTACCCCGGTGACGAGCGCCACAGCGTGCGCGCACGCGCCATGCCGGGGCCGACGCGGCTGGTCGTCCACGACGGCCGCTTCGAGCCTCCAGGAGGCTTCGATGCATTCTTCGATTGACTACGGCCACGGCATCGTCGCCGTCGATTCGGGCTTCGTGCGCCCGATGCTCGACGCGGTGCACCTCGTGGTCGAAGGCGACCGCGCGGCGGTCGTCGACACCGGTTCGAACGATTCGGTGCCGCACGTGCTGGAGGCGCTCGCTGCACGCGGACTCCCGGCGGCGCAGGTCGACTGGGTGATGCTCACGCACGTGCACCTCGACCACGCGGGTGGTGCCGGCGCGATGATGGCGCGGTTCCCGAATGCGCGCCTGGCGGTGCATCCGCGTGGCGCGCGGCACATGATCGATCCCTCGCGGCTGACCGCTGCCACGATCGAGGTCTACGGCGCCGAGGCCGCGCGGCGGATGTACGGCGACATCGTGCCGGTGCCTGCCGGGCGCGTGGTCGAGATGCCGGATCGGGCGACGCTGTCGCTGAACGGGCGTCGCTTCGAGTTCCTGGACACGCCGGGCCACGCGCGCCACCACGCGTGCATCGTCGACGAGCGCACCGGCCACGTCTTCGCCGGCGACACGTTCGGCCTGTCGTATCGCCAGCTCGAGCGCAACGGGCGCCACGCGATCTTCCCGTCGACCACGCCGGTGCAGTTCGATCCGCCGGCGCTGCACGCATCGATCGACCGGCTGCTCGCGCGCGCGCCCGAGGCGATCTACGTGACGCACTTCGGGCAGGTGACCGATGTGCAGCGCTGCGGCGCCGACCTGCATCGTCTGATCGATGCGCACGTGCAGCTGGCGCGGGACTGCCGCGACGCCGGTCCCGAGCGCGGCGCGCGGCTGCGCGAGGGGGTGCGCGCGCTACTGGTTCAGGAGGCGCGCCGCAACGGCTGGCCGGTCAGCGGCCAGGCGCTGTTCGACCTGTTCGAACTCGACATCATGCTGAATGCCGACGGACTGGCGGCCTGGCTGGACGCCAGTGGCTGAATCCCCGGGTTCTCATCAGGCCCTGACGATCGGCGGCAACGCCCGCAGCAGGCCGATCAGCGCCACGAACACCTTCGGCGCACCGGCCACGACGCGCTCGGAGAACAGGTAATCGGGTTCGCCGTGGAAGTCGCCGATCAGGCCGCCGGCCTCGGTGATCAACAGGCTGCCGGCGGCCACGTCCCACGGCGACAGGCCCATCTCGAAAAAGCCGTCGAAGCGCCCGCAGGCCACATAAGCGAGGTCGAGCGCGGCGGCGCCGGGGCGGCGGATGCCGCCGGCGCGTTCGGTGACGCTGCGAAAGATCGCGAGGTATTCCTCGAGCTGGCCGAGCTTGCGGTAAGGAAACCCGGTGCCGATCAGCGCCTCGTCGAGCTTGTGGCGCCGCGAAACGCGGATGCGCCGGTCGTTCATGAAGGCTCCGGAGCCTTTGGTGGCCGTGAACAGTTCGTCGCGATTCGGGTCGTAGACCACCGCCTGCGTGACGACGCCGCGCTGCATCAGTGCGATCGAGATGCCGTACTGGGGCAGGCCGTGGATGAAGTTGGTGGTGCCATCCAGCGGATCGATGATCCAGATGTGCTCGGCGTGCTCGACGCTGTGCCCGGGGCCGGCCGCCACGCCCTTGACGAGATGGCCGGACTCCTCTGCTAAGATCGCGTGCTCCGGATACGCGGTGAGCAGCGTTTCGATGATCGCCTTTTCGGAGGCGTGGTCGACCTCGGTCACGAAGTCGTTGCGCTGCTTGCGCGCCACCGCGAGCGCCTCCAGGTCGAGACTCGCGCGGTTGACGATCCGGCCGGCGCGTCGCGCCGCCCGGACCGCCACGTTCAGCATCGGGTGCATGGGCGATCGGGCCTGTAGTGACTGAACAGAACGCGTCATTCTAAGGGATCGACCTGGCAAGCCTTCATTGCTCTGCGCCCGCGTGGTTCGACCGCGTCGAGTTCGTGCTGGCCGGCGCCAGTCACCCCGGAAACGTCGGCGCGGCCGCGCGCGCGATGCGCGCGATGGGCCTGCGCCGGCTGGTGCTCGCGGCGCCGCGCGACCCCCGGGTCTGTGCCCACCCCGAGGCGATCGCGCGCGCCAGCCGCGCCGATGACGTGCTGGCAGCGGCGCGAGTGGTTCCCTCGCTCGCGCAGGCGCTGGCTGGCAGCACGCTCGCGCTCGCGGTCAGCGCAGAGACCCGCGAGTTCGGCCCGCCGGCGCAGACGCCCGAAGCGTGCGCGCAACGGGCGCGCGAAGAGCTGAATGCGCACGGCGCGCACCGCGTGTCGTTCGTGTTCGGCGCCGAGCGCACCGGCCTGTCGATTGCCGAAGTCGGCCTGTGCCAGGCGCTGTGCAGCATCCCGGCCGAGGAGGACTACCCGTCGCTGAACCTCGCACAGGCGGTGCAGGTGATCGCGTATTGCCTGCGCGCTCACGCTGGCTCGTCGTTGCCCGCGGCGGCGTGCGCGGTGCCGCTGGCGCAGGGCGCCACCCAGGCACAGATCGAAGCGCTGATGGTGCACCTCGAACGCGCCCTCACCGACATCGGCTTTCTCGATCCGCGTCGTCCGAAGAAGCTGATGCCGCGGCTGCGCCGGTTGTTCGCCCGGGCCCGGCTCGAGACCGAAGAAGTGGCGATCCTGCGCGGCATCTGCACGCGCATCGTGAAGCTGACGAAGGCTGTCCGATGAACCTGCAACGCATCACGGCGGCACGCGTGGGCGCCCGGGCGCACTTGTCCGCGCCGTCGCCAGGGCGGCTGCAAAGCGCTTAAACTGCACCGTTTCCCCCCGTTCCGGAGAGCACGGATGTTCGAGCGCCTGCGCGAAGATGTCGCGGCCGTCGTCGAGAAGGATCCAGCCGCGCGATCCCGGCTCGAAGTGCTGCTGTGCTATCCGGGCGTGCACGCGCTCGCGCTGCACCGGGTGGCCCGCGCGCTGCGGGATGCAGGCTTGCACACGCTGGCGCGGTTCGTCTCCCAGTGCGCGCGCCTGTTTACCGGCATCGAGATCCATCCCGGAGCGACGATCGGCCGAAGGGTCTTCATCGACCACGGCATGGGCGTCGTGATCGGCGAGACCGCCGAGGTGGGCGACGACTGCACGATCTACCAGGGCGTCACGCTTGGCGGGGTGTCGCTGCACGAAGGCAAGCGCCATCCGACCCTGGAGAAGGGCGTCGTGGTCGGCGCCGGCGCCAAGGTACTTGGCCCGTTCACGGTCGGTGCCGGCGCGCGCATCGGTTCCAATTCGGTGCTGGTGAAGGCGGTTCCGGCCGGCGCGACCGCGGTCGGCATTCCGGCGCGTGTGATCGTCGAGGAGGTCGACCAGCGGCGCGAGGCGCAGGCACAGAAGATGGGCTTCTCGGCCTATGCGGTGACGCAGGGCGGCGACGATCCGCTGTCGCTTGCACTGCACCGCCTGATCGACCACGTCGCTGAACAGGATCGTGCGATCGAGCAGTTGCAGGCGGCGTTGGCGCGACTGGGCGCCGAGGTCACCGAGTCGAGCGAGCCGCTCGATGCGCCGGCGCTGAACCGGATGGTCGAGTGAGCCGCATGCCCGCGTGAGCCGGCCCGCAGCCCGTTCACACCGCGACTGCCGACCAGCCGGAAGCGTCCACCCGCAGAAAGCCGCCGCGTGAGGCGCCGGCGGTGCCCGCCTGCCAGTCGGGCAGCACCCAGCGTCGCGCCGCGGCGCCGTCGAGTTGCCACCGATGGCAGGCCGGCCGATGCGTGTGCCCATGGACCATCGTGCGCACGCCGGCCGTGCGCATGGCGGCTTCCACTGCTGGCTGGCTGACGTCGCCCGGAGCCGTCCCGCCCATCGCGCGCGCAGCCTGCACGCGGCGGCTTTCGCCGCGCAACTCGCCGGCGATGCGCAGCCGCTCGCCGAGCGGGCGGGCGAGGAAGTCGCGCTGCCAGGCGTGCGTGCGCGCCTGGGCGCGCGCGCGCTGGTAATCGGGGTCGTCGGTGCATTGTGCGTCGCCGTGCGCGAGCAGGACCGGCTCGTCGAACAGGCTGACGGTGCAGGGATCGTCGAGCATCGTCGCACCGCTGCGCCGCGAAAACGGCTGCGGTGCGGGCACGGTCGCTGCCTGCGGCGGAAACGCCACATCGAGCAGGAAGTCGCGGTTGCCGCGCATTGCGTGCACGCGCACGCCGCGGGCGGCGAGCGCGGCCAGCTGCCTGATCAGCTGCTGCGCAACGGCGTCGGGCTGGTCGTCGCCCGCCCAGGCCTCGAACAGGTCGCCGAGCAGGAACAGGTGGCTCGCCGCGCGCGCCTGTGCGTCGAGCCGGTCGAAGAACAGCGCCGCGGTGGCGGGGTCGTGATCGCCCAGGTGCATGTCGGAGCAAAACAGCGCAACGTCGTGCGCCGTCTGCCCGACGATGATCACTTGCCGCTGCCGATGACCGCCATCGAATCGATGACGACGGCGTCGACCGGCACGTCCTGGTGGGGGCCGACCGATCCGGTGCGCACCTTGCGGATCGCGTTCACCACCTCCATGCCGCTTACCACCTTGCCGAACACGGCGTAGCCGTGGCCGTCGGGCTGCGGATGGTTCAGGCCGCCGTTGTCGACCACGTTGATGAAGAACTGGCTGGTCGCCGAGGCGGGATCTGCGGTGCGTGCCATCGCGACCCAGCCGGTGTCGTTCTTCAGGCCGTTGCGCGATTCGATCGCGATCGGTGCGCGCGTGGGCTTGGGCCTCATCTGGCCCTTGTACAGATCGGCGGTGAAGCCGCCGCCCTGGATCATGAAGCTGCCGATCACGCGGTGGAAGATCGTGCCGGCGTAGAAGCCGTCGTTGACGTATTGCAGGAAGTTCGCCACGCTGAGCGGCGCCTTGTCCGGATAGAGTTCGATCACGAACTCACCCATCGAGGTTCTCACCTGCACCTGCGGGTCGGGTGCAGCGGTGGCGCCGTCGGGCACGGCGGACAGGGCGACGACGAGTGCGCCGATCAGCGACAGTCTTCCAGTCATCATGGGCTCCGTGAGGTTCGTGAAGCGGGTGCGGCCGGCGCCGCCGATCCGGGCGGAATCTTCGCAATCAGCTCGCGCGCCAGCGTGAGCTTCTCGCGTGCGGCGCGACTGGAGGCATCGGCCTGCACGGCGCGCTGGTAGGCGCGCTCGGCCAGCCGCAGGTGGATGTCGCCGAGATTCTCGTGGGCGAGCGCGTACGAAGGCAGCGCGCGCACCGCGTCTTCGAGCGCGGCGCGGGCGCGGTCGAGCTCGCCGCGTGCCGCGTACAGCACGGCCAGGTTGTTGTGCGGCTCGGGCAACTCGGGAAATTCCTGCGCGAGCGTCTCGAAGGTTTCGATGGCCTCGCCGGTGCGTGCGCTGTCGGCGAGCACCACCGCGCGCTGGAAGCGCAACTGCAGGTCGTTCGGCGTGGCCTTCAGCCCGGTGTCGATCGCTGCGAGCGCCTCGTCGTTGCGATGCTCGGCGAACAGCCTGCGCGCAGTGTCGAGCGCGGCGGTGGTGACGCGGGGCCCGCCGGCCGGCGTGGAAGCGGCGCCGGCCGCAGGTGCGGCGGCACCCTGCGCGTGTGCCGCGCCCGGCCCGGCGAGCGCGCAGAGCGTGGCGAGGCTGGCGAACAGCAGGGTCGACGCTGCTATACTCGATGGCATCCGCGCATTGTATTGCAGGCGGCCGATCGCCTTCCGGCGCATCGCGCCGTGCCGCCTGCCAGGCGCCGGCAGCCCTGCATCCCGAGGCCGGGCGCGCGCGGTGATCCGGACGGCTCCGATCCATGCTCCGACTCTACAACTCGCTCACACGCAGCAAGGAGACCTTCGTTCCGCTCGAGCCGGGCACGGTGCGCATGTACGTCTGCGGCATGACGGTCTACGACTGGTGCCACGTGGGTCACGCGCGCGTGCTGGTGGTGTTCGACATGGTGCAGCGCTGGCTGCGCGCTTCGGGCTACCGGCTCACCTACGTGCGCAACGTCACCGACATCGACGACAAGATCATCCGGCGCGCGCTCGAGAATGGCGAGAGCATCGCGGAACTGACCGCGCGCTTCATCCGCGCGATGCACGAAGACGCCGACGCGCTCGGTGTGGAGCGGCCCGACCACGAACCGCGGGCCACGCAGTTCGTGCCGCAGATGCTCGGACTCATCGACCTTCTCGAGAAGAATGGCCTGGCCTATCGCGCCAGCGACGGTGACGTCAACTTCGCGGTGCGCAGGTTTCCCGGCTACGGGCGCCTGTCGGGCAGGTCGCTCGACGATCTGCGCGCTGGCGAACGCGTCCCGATCGGCGAGTCCAAGCAGGACCCGCTCGACTTCGTGCTCTGGAAGGCGGCCGCGGCCGACGAACCCGACGAGGCGAAGTGGGCGTCGCGCTATGGCCCGGGTCGGCCGGGCTGGCACATCGAGTGCTCGGCGATGGCCACCAGCCTGCTGGGCAGGACGATCGACATCCACGGCGGCGGTGCCGACCTGCAGTTCCCGCACCACGAGAACGAGATCGCACAGAGTGAAGGCGCGCTGAAGTGTCGCTTCGTGCGCTACTGGATGCACAACGGCTTCGTGCGCGTCGACGACGAGAAGATGTCGAAGTCGCTGGGCAACTTCTTCACGATCCGCGAGGTGCTGAAGAAGTTCGACGCCGAGGTGGTGCGCCTGTTCATCCTGCGCGCGCACTACCGCAGCCCGCTCAACTACTCCGATGCGCACCTCGAAGACGCGCGCCTGGCACTGTTGCGTCTGTACGGCGCACTCTCCGACGAGGGGGCGGCCGCGCCGCCGGTGGCGGCTTCGATCGACTGGGGCGAGCCGCACGCGGCGCGCTTTCGCGAGGCGATGGACGACGATTTCAACACGCCGGTGGCGCTGTCGGTGCTGTTCGATCTCGCTGGCGAACTGAACCGCGCGCGCGCCGCATCGGGCGCGGGCGGACCCGATGCCGCCGCGCAGGTGCGCGCGCTCGAGACGCGGCTGCGTCGGCTCGGCGGGGTGCTCGGCCTGCTCGGGCGTGCACCGTCCGAAGTCAAGCGCAGCGGCCTGCACGGCAGCGACGCGGCGCAGGCCGGCGCCGGCGCACCCGACGATGCGGCGATCGACGCGATGATCGCCGCCCGCGCCGCGGCGAAGAAGGCGCGCGATTTCGCTACCGCCGACCGCATCCGCGGCGAGCTCACCGCGCAGGGCATCGTCCTCGAGGACACGCCCGCCGGCACCGTCTGGCGGCGCTCGTGAGCCGCGCCGCCGCGCCGCGTTCGCCGGGACCCTCGCCCGCGGCATGAAACCGTTCTGGATCCATTCCGGGCTGGCGCTGCTCGACGTCGACGAGCACGGCGGCCTGCAGGTCACCGACGCGTTCCTGCGTGCCTATCTCGGGCGCCCCGAGCTCGCGCCGATCGACGAATCATGCGCGGCCGAACGGGCGCTGCACGCGTCGCTCGTGGCCGAGCCGCGACGCGCGCTCGACGGTGCCGCGGGCGGCGGGCCCGATCCGATCGCCGACGCCGACGCGCGCGAGAACTGGCGGCTGTTCCTGTGCTTTCGCGACCGGCTGCTCGCCGCCCCGAACCTGCAGTCGGCCTACGTGGCGATCTTCGCCGACGCGCAGCACAGCGGGCGCATCGACGTGCCGCCGCTGTTCGTCGAGCAGCTTGCGCAGATCATCGTGCACCACATGCTGGCCGACAGCGAGGACGGCCTGCTGCTGCGGGTGGCCGAGCTGTGGTTTCGCGAGCAGCGCGTGTCGCTGGTCGACAATCGCGTCGTGCTTGCCGACCGCGAAACGGTCGAGTCGCGCGCCGGCGATCCGGGCCTCGGAAACATCGGCCGGCTGCTTGCGCAGGCCAACGTGCGCACGAAGACCGCCGGCGCCGAAACCGATCTCGAGGTGATCGACCGCGTCAACGCAGCCGCGTATTTCGGACGCGACGAGCGCCACGACTTCGCGGTCGAGATCACCCACGGACGCGCCGCGTCGGCGCTGTTCTGCGATCTCGTTCGGCGCTGGATCGGCCACCTGCTCGGCGTGCCGGTGCGTGTGACCACGCTCGCGTCGATCGACGACCCGCGCTGGCGCTGGCACGTCGGGCTGGACGCGCAGGCGTCCGGGCTGCTCGACCGGCTTTACCGCGAGCAGGCGCTTTCGCCCGACGAGGTGCGGCGCATCCTGCTGCTGATGCGGCTCGACTTCGAACGGCTCGAAGACCAGGATCCGGCAGTGGCCGGCAAGCCGGTCTACCTGGCCCTGGCTGCCGACGAACAGGGTGTACTCGGCATGAAGCCGCAGAACCTGCTGTTCAACCTGCCGCTGCGCGGGCACTGATGAAGCCCGATTACTGGGACGACGCCTGCCGGGCGCTGGCACGACGCGACCGCACGATGGGCCGGATCATCCGCGCCTGCGGCCCGGCGCACCTGGTCTCGCGCGGTGACGCGTTCCAGACGCTGGCACGCTCGATCGTCGGCCAGCAGATCTCGGTGAAGGCCGCGCAATCGGTCTGGGAGCGCCTCGCAGCCAGGGCCGGCGACGTTGCACCGCAGCGCATTGCACGCATGCGCGCCGGCACCCTTCGAGCCTGCGGACTGTCGGGCCGAAAGGCCGAATACCTGAAGGATCTGGCGGCCCGTTTCGTGTCGGGCGAGGTCGATCCGGGCCAGTGGCCGCAGGCCGGCGACGAGGCGATCATCGACGAACTGTGTTGTGTGCGGGGCATAGGGCGCTGGACAGCGGAGATGTTCCTGATATTCAATCTGCTGCGCCCCGACGTTTATCCGGTCGACGACATCGGCCTGCTGCGGGGCATCGGAGCCCAATACCGGGACGGGCGGAAGGTCTCGCGCGACGAGGCTTGCGCGATCGGGGAGGCGTGGCGGCCGTGGCGCACCGTCGCCACCTGGTACCTGTGGCGCAGCCTCGATCCGCTGCCGGTGGAGTATTGATGAAGACCACGTTTCTCGATTTCGAGCAATCGGTCGCCGACCTCGAACAGAAGATCGAGGCATTGCGCTTCGCACAGGAAGATTCGGCGGTGGACATCGCCGAAGAGGTGGCGCGGCTGCAGAAGAAGAGCCACACGCTGCTGAAGGACACTTACGCCAAGCTCACGCCGTGGCAGGTGGCGCTGGTGGCACGCCATCCGCAACGACCCCACACGCTCGACTACGTGCAGGCGATCTTCACCGACTTCCACGAACTGCACGGTGACCGCGAGTACGCCGACGACCCGGCGATCGTCGGCGGCCCGGCGCGCTTCAACGGCCAGCCGGTGATGGTGATCGGCCACCAGAAAGGGCACGACACGAAAGAGCGCGGCTACCGCAACTTCGGCATGCCGCGGCCCGAGGGCTACCGAAAGGCCCTGCGCCTGATGAAGCTGGCCGAGAAGTTCGAACTACCGGTGCTCACCTTCGTCGACACGCCCGGCGCGTTTCCCGGCATCGGCGCCGAGGAGCGCAACCAGTCCGAAGCGATCGGCCGCAACCTGTACGAGATGGCCGCGCTGAAAGTGCCGGTCGTCTCCACGGTGATCGGCGAGGGCGGCTCCGGTGGCGCGCTGGCGATCGCGGTCGGCGACCTGACCCTGATGCTGCAATTCGCGATCTACTCGGTGATCTCTCCCGAGGGCTGCGCCGCGATCCTGTGGAAGAGCGCGGCGCAGGCCCCCGAGGCCGCCGAGACGCTGGGGATCACCGCGCACCGGCTGAAGGCGCTGGGCCTGATCGACCGGATCGTCAGCGAGCCGGTGGGCGGTGCGCACCGTGATCCGGCGCACATGGCGCAACTGCTCAAGCGCGCGCTCTCGGACGCACTGCGCCAGTTCCAGGGCACGACCCCGAAGGAACTGATCCGGCAACGCCACGAGCGCATCATGCACTATGGCAAGTTCAAGGAGATCGGGCAGGGCTGAAGCCCTGGTCGATGCGGCACTCGTCGAAGCGCTGGGCCGGTTTTCCGATCGCTCGACGCTGCTCGTCGCATTCAGCGGCGGACGCGACTCCACCGTCCTGCTCGACGCACTCGTGCGCCTGCGCGGACCCGCGCAACTGGTCGCCTGGCACGTGCACCACGGTCTGCAGCCCGGGGCCGACCGATGGCTCGCCTGGTGCGAGCGTGAAGCCGCGCGCCAGGGCGTGCGCTTCGGCCACACGCGGCTGGGTGCGGCGCCGCTGCGCGGCGAGAACCTCGAGGCATGGGCGCGCGAAGCCCGTTATGCGGCGCTGTGGGCTGCGCTTGCGCAGGTGCACGGTGCTGCGCTGCTCACCGCGCACCACGCCGACGACCAGGTCGAGACAGTGTTCATGCGGCTCGCGCGCGGCAGTGGTCCCGAGGCGCTCGGTGGCATGGCGCCGGCCGAGCTCCGGCTGCGCGGATGGCTGCTGCGGCCGCTGCTCGGCACGGGGGGCGATCTGATCGGGGCCTGCGCGAAGGGGCGTGCGCTGCAGTGGATCGACGATCCGATGAACGCCGACGAGACGCTGCTGCGCACGACGCTGCGCGCGCGCCTGCTGCCGGCGCTGGCTGCGGTGGCGCCGGGCCTGCGCGGCAACGTGTTGCGCAGCGCCGCGCTGTTGCGCGAGACCGGTCAGGCGTTGCGCGCCGCAGCGCTGGCCGACCTGCAAAGCGCAGGCCTGTCGGGCGACCTGCGCGCGCTCGACCGACGCACGCTGGCGGCGCTGCCGCCATTTCGCCGCAACGCGGCGGTGCGCGAGTGGTGGCGCCTGCTCGGGCTGCCGATGCCCACGCAGGCGCGACTCGCGCAGTGGGTGGCGCAGATGCTCCTCGGCGGCTCCGCGAGTGCGAGCGTCGAGGTCGTGCCACTGCGCTTCCGGCGTTATCGCGACCGCATGACCGTCGAGCGCACCGACGTGCGCGACTGGCACCGTGATCCGCCACCGCCGCTGGCGGTGCGCTGGCACGGCGAGGCGACGATCGAGTTGCCCGGCTGGGCAGGGTGCCTTTCGGTGCGTGCGAGTGACGAACCGGGTGCGCTCGACACCACCTGGCTGGCGGCGCAACGACTCGGGATCCGCTCGCCACCGGCCGGGGCGCGCCTGCGGCCTCGCCGTGGAGGTCCGCGCCGCACGCTGAAGAACCTGTACCAGGAACGCGGCGTGCCGCCGTGGCTGCGCGTCGCGCTGCCAGCGGTGTTCGCCGGCGAGCGCCTGCTCTTTGCTGCCGGCATCGGCATGGACGCTTCGGAGTCGCCCGGCGAGGGCGAGCGGGTGCGCCTGTACTGGTGCCCGGACGATCCCGGCGACCCGCGCGGCGCCGCGTACGGGTCGGGGCCTGCCGTATAATCCCGGGCCTTTCCCGGCCCTGCATCGGCGGCGCCACTCCCCGACAATCATGGCACTGATCGTTCACAAGTACGGCGGCACCTCGATGGGCTCGGTCGAGCGTATCCGCAGCGTGGCCCGCCGCGTCGCCAAGTGGCGCGCCGCCGGCCATCGGATGGTGGTCGTGCCCTCGGCGATGTCGGGCGAGACCAACCGGCTGATCGCGCTGGCGCGCGAGATCCAGACCCGGCCCGACCCGCGCGAACTCGACATGATCGCCGCCACCGGCGAGCAGGTGTCCGTCGGGCTGCTGGCGATGGCACTGAAGGCGCTGGGCACCGACGCGGTCAGCTACAGCGGCTGGCAGGTTCCGGTGCGCACCGACAGCGCCTACACCAAGGCGCGCATCCTGTCGATCGACGATGCGCGCGTGCGCGCCGATCTCGACGCCGGCCGCGTGGTCATCGTCACCGGCTTCCAGGGCGTCGACGATCTCGGCAACGTGACTACACTGGGTCGCGGCGGCTCGGACACCTCGGCAGTGGCGATCGCCGCGGCGCTCGGGGCCGACGAGTGCCTGATCTACACCGACGTCGACGGCGTCTACACCACCGACCCGCGGGTCGTCCCCGAAGCACGGCGTCTCGAGCGCATCACCTTCGAGGAGATGCTCGAGATGGCGAGCCTGGGCTCGAAAGTGCTGCAGATCCGCTCGGTGGAATTCGCCGGCAAGTACCACGTCAGGACGCGCGTGCTCTCGAGCCTCACGCCGCCGGAGATTGCGCTGCAGGTCGAGGCCGTTTCGGGCACCCTGATCACCTTCGAGGAAGACGCAAGCATGGAACAGGCGGTCATCTCCGGGATCGCGTTCAGCCGCGACGAAGCCAAGATCACCGTGATGAACGTGCCCGACCGGCCCGGCATCGCGTTCCAGATCCTGGGTCCGATCGCCGACGCCAACATCGACGTCGACATGATCATCCAGAACCAGAGCGTCGGCGGCATGACCGACTTCTCGTTCACCGTGCATCGCAACGAGTATCAGCGGGCGCTCGAGGTGCTGAACGGCAAGGTGCGCGAGGCGATCAGGGCCGGCGACATCGTCGGCGACCCGAAGATCTGCAAGGTCTCGGCGGTGGGCATCGGCATGCGCTCGCACGCCGGCATCGCCAGCGAGATGTTCCGCACGCTGTCCGAAGAGGGGATCAACATCCAGATGATCTCCACCAGCGAGATCAAGATCTCGGTGGTCATCGAGGACAAGTACATGGAGCTGGCGGTCAGGGCGCTGCACAAGGCGTTCGGCCTCGACCAGCCGGCAGGCGCGCTCGAAGGCTGAGGTACAATCGCGCCCGAGCCGGCATCGAGCGAGCGTTATCTCGATCGAAGCCCGGAGACGTGGCCGAGAGGTCGAAGGCACTCCCCTGCTAAGGGAGCATGCGGCCAAAAACTGCATCGAGGGTTCGAATCCCTCCGTCTCCGCCACGCCGACGCTCCCATGTTGTTGATATTACGGGCGCTACGCTTGAGGGAGAGGCTCCCATCAAGTCGCAGAACGGCAGAACATCGGAATCCGGCCTGATCCGGTCATCCCCCTCAGCGTGGATCAGGATTCCGGACGCAGATCAGTCTGAACAGGATTCGACCTCGACGAGTTAGTCGCATTGACAATGAGGTTGACGCGAAGCTTGACCACGGTCAACCGTTGAGCCCTCCCCGCGGCATAGCGTTGCCGGGTTCTCCGTGACATGGGAACGCATAACAAGCTCGGCCGCCTTCTGGTGCAGCGATGATCGCGCGAATTGCGCGCGATCTTCTGGGTCGCGCAATGTTTGTCTGAGGCCATATCGAGAACACGCGCTTTGCTGTCACGAGGGGCAGGTCGACCCAAGCGTGGGCCCTGCGGCGGTCGTCGCTGACCTGCAAGAGCGCGCAAGGGGGCACTGTGATGACGGCATCGATTCGCACATTTTCGGGCGCTATTGCCCTGATTGTGGGGTGCCTGCTTCTCGCCAGTTGTGGCGGCGGTGGTGACGGTAGCGAGGCCCTTGACTCGAATGGCACCGATGGGACCGCACCGCCGGCGTCCACCAGCGTCTCGGGCGTAGCCATCGACGGTTACCTTCATCAGGCGCGGGTCTTTCTCGATGTCAACGGCAACGGCCGCTTCGATACGGGCGAGCCGGAATCCCTGACCGACGCGCAGGGCCGCTTCACGCTGACCGCGAGCACGTCGCAAGCCGCTAGTCACGCGATTGCCGCGATGGGCGTTCCGGGCCTGACCATTGATCAGGATGATCCCGGCAAGGCCCTGCCCGGTCCACTATGGCTGATAGCCCCGGTCGGTCATCCTGGCGTGGTCTCGCCGCTCACGACGCTCGTGGCGGCCAGAATGGCGAGCGGAGCAACGCTCGATTCAGCGAAGGCAGTCGTCCAGCAGGATCTCGGCCTCGGGTCGGTGGACGTAATGAAGGATTTCGTCGCTGAAGGGAACAAGGACCCGGGGTACGCGGAAGCGCACAAACTCGCAGGGGCGATCGCCGAGATCCTGATCGAGATCGAACGAGAGTCCACGACGAGCACGACACTGCTCAATAAGCTGGCCGCGCTGGACTCGAGGATTGGAGAACTCATTGTTCCGAACCTTGCGCCCATCAAGGCGGCTCCATCGGTCGCCGGAGCGAGAGCCCTCGTCGTCGCCCTGATGGAGGAGGCTCAACGGATCTACAGCGTTGGCGGTTCACTTTTGGGCCTCAACGGCGACGGTCTCGTCCTTGCCAATGGAACGGACACAGTCAGTCCTGATCGTGGCGCGACGACATTCGTCTTCGCGAGCAGACAAGCGGCTGGCAGTCCCTACAACGTGACGGTCCAGGCTCATCCTGGGGGACAAAACTGCCAGGTTGCGGCCGGCGCCGGGACTGTCCCGAGCCGAAACGTGACGGATATTGCGGTCACCTGCACGAACACCTCGGGGGTATTGAGCGGTGTGATCACCGGACTCTCGACGAGCGGGCTGGTGCTGCAGAACGGTAGCGAAGAACTCCCCATCCCGACAGGGGCGACCACATTCCGGTTCTCGGCACCGATCGCAGTGGGCGCGTCCTATTCGGTCTTCGTGAAGACGCAGCCGATCGGGAAAACCTGCAGCGTGGCGAACGGTGCGGGCAACATGCCCTCGACGGGGGTCAGCGGTGTCCAGGTCACCTGTTCTGCGAATGCCTACCAGGTGGGTGGGACGGTGACGAATCTCATTGGCGCGGGGCTGAAGCTGCGAAACGGTGCTGAAGTCCTGGGCGTACCCGCAGGGAGCACCACATTCACGATGTCGCTGCCCGTTGCCTTCGGCGGCAGCTATTCGATCGCGGTCGAAGCCCAGCCCGTCGGGCAGGTCTGTAGCGCCGCGAATTCGAGCGGCACCATGGGGGCGGGCAGCGTGACGTCGGTACAGATTACCTGCGCATCCAACATGTACACACTGGGCGGAACGATCTCCGGCCTCAAGACCGATGGGCTGGTCCTGCAGAACGGGAGCGAATCGCTGACCGTGCGGGCAGGCAGCAGTTCATTCATCTTCAGGAGTCCCATTGCTTTTGGCGGCACATATGCCGTGACGATCGGCCAGCAGCCGAACCGCTACTCCTGCAGTCTCGAGAATTCGAGCGGAACGATGGGCGGTGCGAATGTCGCGTCGGTTCACGTGACGTGCTCCGCATACCGGTACCGGCTCGTCGATCTGGGCACGTTGCCGAGCTGCTCCTATAGTCGTGCCACCGCCCTGAGTTCCGATGGAAAGGTGGCTGGCGACAGCTGCGCTCAGTTTAACAGGTCGCGCGCGTTCCTCTATGCGAACGGGAGGATGCAGAACCTGGGCGTGATTGGCGCGGACGAGACGAGTGAAAGCAGCGCCACCGCAGTAAACAACGCAGGGGTCGTCGTCGGGACATCCACAGGCGATACCCGCGGCTTCATCTGGAACGGCAGGATGGAGCGGTTCCCCGCGGGTGTCCCGGCAGGCACGTTCCCTGGGTTCACGGCGGTGACCGAAATATTCCCGCAGGCGATCAACGATGACGGGGTGGTGGTTGGCTCGCTCGTTGGGTTGCCACCTCAGCCGGTGTACCCAGGCACTCGTGCGTTCGTGTATCAGTCCGGTGGCTTGCGATACCTCGGGAATAGTGCCGACGGACACACGATGTTCCGTGCCGACTCGATCAACCGAGAGGGTCATGTCGTTGCCAGCGGTAACTTCATTGATCCCGAACCTTCGCTGTACGTGCATTACGTCGCCCTCTTCGATCTCGGCTCCGGCGCGCCGGGCGTGGTCGTGGGTGCCTTCATCATTCCGCCCTCGCTTCGCGTAAGCAATGCCGACGCCATCATGATTTCCGTAGGTAGGGGTTATCCGCCCGTGACATCTGTAATAGTAGGCACGGCTCGCACGCAAATTTCCCCACTCGTTCCAGGGGGTTACGTATGGGGGAACGGCATCAACCGCTGGGGCGAGGTGGTCGGTCGCGCTGGCACGCAGAGTGGCGGTTTCTCTGACGGCTTCATCTACCGGGAAGGTGAGACCTTGGCGCTCGACGACCTGCTCGATTCATCGGCCGACGGCTGGCACGTCGTGAGTGCGGCCGACACGAACGACGACGGGCTGATTGCAGCCACCGCCAAGTACAAGGCGGGCAATGATCGCGCGGTGCTGCTGGTTCCGATCCGGTAGTGGCGCGGTTGGCCCGGTCAGGTGCCGGCCCGGGAGGTCGGGACAGACACCGGGGCGGCGCGGGGTTCGCCGCCTCATTGAAGCGGCTCATCGACCAGAATAGTTGCCGATGTCGAAGGTGATGCCGCTGCTGCGCCTCGTTCACCGTACCGTTGAAATCAGCAGTATTGCCCCCAAATGACGAAGCATAGAACGAATCACCTTGAACGTCTCGGCCAGAGTTCGCCCCTGGCGCCAGCCGCAGCGTGACCCGGTCGCAGGCGGAAGCTTTCCTCAGTCGATCCGGATGTCGGCGGCGGTGACGATCTTCTGGTAACGGGCCATCTCGCTGGTGATGAACTCCGAGAAGCCCGCCGGCGGGCGATAGTTGACGATGAACCCCTGGCTGGCCAGGCTCTGCCGGACCGCCGGCAGTGCCATGATCCGGCGTGCCGCAGCATCGAGGCGCTCGACGATCGCCGGCGGCAGGTTCGCCGGTGCCCACAGGCCGTACCAGCTGGTGAACTCGAAGTCCTTGAAGCCGGCTTCCTGCATCGTCGGCACGTCGGGCAACAGCGGACTGCGCGTGGCTCCGGTCACCGCCAGTGCGCGCAGCTTGCCGGCCTTGACCAGCGGCAAGGCGGTGATGATCGCGTCCATCTTCGCCGAGACCTGTCCGCCGACGAGATCCTGCAGCGCTGGTGCCCCGCCCTTGTACAGCACGATCGGAACCTTGCCGAGTCCGATTTCGTGGAGGAAATAGGCCGAGGCGAGATGGTCGGCGGCGCCGAAGCCGCCGGTCGCGAAGCTGAAGCGCGACGGGTCGGCCTTCATCGCATCGGCGAATGCGCGCGCGGAGTCGCCCGGCATGCCCGGGTTCACGACGAAGACGAGCGGGCCCTGCGCGAGCAGACTGATCGCGGTGAAGTCCCTGACTGCGTCGAACTGGATGCTCTTCCTGTGCAGCAGCGGATTGATCGAGTGGATCGACGCGTTGATGTAGAGGGTGTAGCCGTCCGGGGCGGATCGCGCCACCGACGCGGCGCCGATCATGCTGGAGGCTCCGGCCCGGTTCTCGACCACGACCGACTGCTTCAGGTCGTCCTTCAGGTGCTCGGCGAACATCCGGGCGACCCGGTCGACCGGACCAGCGGGTGCGTGCGGCACGACGATCGTGACCGTTCGCGATGGGTATCCCGCGTCGGCCGTCTGGGCGTTCGTGACCCACGCAGTGGCCAGCAGCGCTGCGCCCGTGGCAGCGTGCAGCACGAGCCGTCGTTTCGATCTGTCCATGATCACTCCCGATGATGGGTGCGCAGTCAGGCAGCCTTCAGCGCCACGGACTGCCAGCCGTACTTCCGGTCGAGGCCCAGTTCGCGAACCGCCCGCAATCCCCTGGCCAGCGCCTCGCCCTGCAGTCCGGTGAGCGGCTTTCGCAACTCGCCGGCCGGCAGGCCGACTGCCTTCATCAGCGACTTGATGGCCACCGGATTGATCGCCGAATACGCGAAATGCAGGATCGGCAACAGGTGCAGGTACGTCTCGCGGAAGCTGATCGACACCTGCGGCTCGGACCACGGTCGCGACAGCAACGCCATTTCGGCCGGCGCGATGTTGCCCGACATGTTGGCCGTGCCATGGCCGCCGAGACTCATCGTCGGCACCACCAGGCCGAGGTTCGGTGAATCGCAGCACATCACCGCGACATCGGGGCGTGCGGCGAGCACCTGTGCCACCTGGCCGACCCGGGTCGTCGATTCCTTGTGTACGACGTAGTTCGGATGCCTGAAGATCCGCAGCAACTGGTCCCAGTGCAGGTCCGATTTCACTCTCGGCGGATTGTTGTAGATACCGAGCGGCAGTTCGGTCGCATCGGCCACTTCGAGGAAATACGCCTCGATGTCGGCTTCCGAAGCGCAGATGTAGGACGGCGCCGCCAGAATCGCGCCGTCGGCTCCGTTGGCATGGGCGAATTTCAGGTAGTCGATCGTCGTCTGCGTGTTGTTGCCGGTGCAGCCATAGAAGAACTTCATGCCGCCGACCTTCATCCGGGCCGTCTCGACGATGATCTTCTCGCGCTCCGCCTGCGACAGCATCGACACCTCGCCGGTGGACCCCATGATCAGCACCGCACTCGTGCCATGAGCCCGCTGGAACCCGAGCAGGGTCCGGAATCCCTCGAAATCGACGCTGCCGTCCTTGTTGAACGGGGTGATCAACGCAACGAACGAACCGGTAATTTTCGGCCTGGCCATGCCCTGTCCTCTCGATTCCCTGCGTTCCGGCGCGTGCGGGCGACGCAACGGCCCCGATCATACCTTCAGGCCGCGATCCGTCGCGACTCAGCCGGAACTCTGCCGCAACTCCTTGCGAAACTGCAGGATCCCGCGCACGAACGCGGCCCGGAAGGTTGGCAGGTGTGCGAAGTGGTCCCTGCGCCGAGCCGCCTGGCGCAGCGCAAGCAGTTGCCGCTGCAACTGCACCGATCTCGATTCGGCGAATGCCATGCAGACCGCTTTCCGTCAGAGCGCCCGGCGCACCGCGTCGGCCAGCAGGCCGGCGTCGGCGTTCGGATTGGCGGCGACGTTCCTGAACCAGGGCTCGCCGTCCAGCGTGGTGGTCGAGGTCGATCCGGGCGGCAGCGATTGCCGCACGTGTTCGAACGCCGCGGCCTGCCTGGGGCGCCAGACGACGATGCCGCTTTGCGGCTCGGCCAGCAGCGCCAGGCGCGCATCGTCGTGCACGAACCGCGCGAAAGCGTCGGCGAGGTCGACGCAGTGCTCGATGCGCGCGGCGAGACCCGTCCTGCCCCAGGCGAGGAGGGTCGCCAGCAGCGGCACCGCGGTGGCCCCGTGCGAGCCGAGCAGTCCGACGTTCGGCACCGCCAGACAGGCACCGCCGAAGCTGATCGCGGCGCTGGCGCTCGCATTGTCGCGAAACAGCACCAGCGCGGATTCCTTCGGCTGGAACAGCCACTTGTGGGCCGATACCGCCACCGAGTCGGCACGCTCGATGCCGGCCAGGCGCGGCGCGTGGCGGGTGAGCCGCAGTGGGCCGGCCCAGGCGGCGTCGACATGGGTCCACGCGGCGCGACCCGCCGCGTCGAGTGGGTCGATCGCGCCGGTGCCCGTCGTGCCGGCGGTGAGCACCAGGGCGGCACGCGACAGGTCGGCGGGCAGCGCATCGGGCAGCAGCGCGCCGGTGGCATCCACGGGCAATTGCCGGAAACCCAGCCCGAGGAGGTGGGCCGCCTTGCCGATCGACAGGTGCGCGCTCGTGCTGGCCACGACCTCGCGGATGCCGGCACACTCGCGTGCCGCCCAGAGCGCGGTCAGGTTGGCCACCGTCGACCCCGGCGTCATGTGGCCGCCCGACATGCCGAAGCAGGGCGCCAACCACGCAAGCACCCGGTCTTCGAGTTCCCGGGCCGCGGGTGCGGTGGCCGGATGCAACAGGTTCTGGTTCAACGAGGCGTTCCACAAGGTCGTGGCCCACGCGATCCACGGCGTCGGCGGATCCATGTGCGCGAACGAACTCGGGTGGCCCAGTCGCGCGGCACCACCCAGCACGATCGGCGCGAGCAGGTCGAGCACCGGTCCGGCTCCGAGGCCCGCTTCCGGCAGCCGCTCGGGCAAGTCGAGCGGCGCGCCGCCCGCGTGCCCGCGGGACAGCAAACCGAGCGCCCGAAGCAGCCCGTCGTCACTGGCCAGGAAGTCGCGATCCACGCCCGCGCGCTCCGTCGTGGGAACCCGCCGCGAGTCTACCGCGCACGCGCGACCACGTTCACCTGCTGGTGAACTACCCGCCCTGCGCGTGCGCGTGCGCGTGCGCGTGCGCGTGCGCGTGCGCGCGTGCGCGGCACGCGCCCTTGCGCGGCGCGCGAAGGCCGTATCATTGCGTGCAACCCCGTGAATCAGAAGGAGGGAGTCGCCGTGCCGATCTACGAATACGCCTGCCGTGAATGCGGACACCACTTCGAGACTCTGGTGCGTTCGGGCGATGCGCCCGCGTGCCCGAGCTGCCGCTCGGGCAGCCTCGACAGGCAGTTGTCGGTGTTCGCCACGCCGGCGGCGAGTGCCGCGGCCCCGGGGCCGCTGCCGGGGCCCTGCGGCGCGTGCGGACATCCGGACGGCCCGGGCGGGTGCGCATTCGACTGAACGCATCATCGCGGCTTTTCTGCAGGCACGGACGGTCGGAGCGCCTCCACGTGAACCGGAAGATCAGGATCGGCATTGCCGGTTACGGCAATCTCGGGCGCGGCGTCGAGTCGGCCATCGCGCAGAACCCCGACATGGCGCTGGCGGGCGTGTTCACGCGACGTGATCCCGTGTCGCTGCGCACGCTGGGCGCCCAGGTGCACCGGCTCGACGCGATCGACGCGTTCGTCGCGGATATCGACGTGCTGGTGCTGTGCGGCGGATCGAAGTCCGACCTCCCCGAGCAGGGGCCGGCGCTGGCCGCACGCTTCAACACCGTCGACAGTTTCGACACCCACGCGCGGATCCCCGAGTACTTCGACGTGGTCGACCGCGCGGCGCACGCCGGCGAACACACCGCGGTGATCGCGGTCGGCTGGGATCCGGGCCTGTTCTCGCTGGCGCGCGTTTACGGCGAATCGGTGCTCGCCGACGGCGCCACTTACACGTTCTGGGGCCGCGGGCTGAGCCAGGGGCACTCCGACGCGATCCGCCGGGTGCCGGGCGTGCGTGCGGGCGTGCAATACACGGTGCCGGTGTCGCAGGCGATCGAGCGGGTGCGCAGTGGCGAACGGCCGGCGCTGTCGACCCGCGACAAGCACACGCGCGAGTGCCACGTGGTGCTCGAAGACGGTGCCGATGCGGCGGCGGTCGAGCGCGCCATCGTCACGATGCCCGACTACTTCGCCGACTACGACACCACGGTGCGCTTCATCGACGCCGCCACTTTGCAGCGCGAGCACTCGGCAATGCCTCACGGCGGCTTCGTGCTGCGCACCGGCAGGACCGGCGCGGACACGTCGCAGGTGTTCGAATTCGCGCTGAAGCTCGACAGCAATCCGGAGTTCACCGCCAGCGTGCTCGTCGCGTATGCGCGCGCCGCGTGGCGCCTGGCGCAGCGCCGCGAGTTCGGCGCGCGCACCGTGTTCGACATCGCGCCGGCACTGCTGTCGCCGAAGAGTCCCGCCGAGCTGCGCGCGCAGCTGCTGTAGCAGACACCGGGCTCCGGGATGCGACGTCACCACGCGTCCTTCCTCACGATCCGGCTCGGCGCGAACCGCTGGGATCTGCTCGCGGTGGCGCTGCTTCTCGGCGCGCTCGCGCTGCTCACGGTGGCCGCGCAGCAGATGCGAGCGCCCCTCGGCACGCTCGAAGCCTCGGCGATCTCGCTCGACCCGGGTGAACTTCCCGGCTACGCGCTGCGCACCACGGTGCGCATGTTCGCGGCGATGGGCGTGTCGCTCGTGTTCACCTTCGTGGTGGGCACACTCGCCGCGCGCAACGCGCGTGCGGGAGCGTTGCTGCTGCCGCTGCTCGACGTGCTGCAGTCCGTGCCGGTGCTCGGCTACCTCTCGTTGACCGTCGTGCTGTTTCTCGGCCTGTTTCCCGGATCGGTGCTGGGCGCCGAGCTGGCGGCGATCTTCGCGATCTTCACCAGTCAGGTCTGGAACATGACCTTCAGCTTCTACCAGTCGCTGCGAACCGTTCCGTCCGACCTGTCGGACGCGGCGCGCTCGTTCCGGCTCTCGGCGTGGCAGCGCTTCTGGCATCTGGACGTGCCGTTCGCAATGCCCGGCCTCGTCTGGAACATGATGATGTCGATGTCCGGCGGCTGGTTCTTCGTCGTCGCCTCCGAAGCGATCTCGGTGGGCACGCACACCTTGCCGCTGCCCGGAATCGGTTCCTTCGTCGCAGTGGCGATTGCCCATCGCGACCTGGCAGCAGTCGGCTGGGCGCTCGCGACGATGCTCGGCGTCATCGTGCTGTACGACGCGCTGGTCTTCCGGCCGCTGGTGGTCTGGTCGGAGCAGTTTCGCCCGGGCCCGCTGCGGCCCGAAGGTGCGGCGCGCAGCTGGCTGCTGTCGGCGTGGCGCCGCACCGGATTGCTGCGCAGTCTGGATGCGCGCGTGCGCCGCCTGCTGCGTACGAGCACGATGGGTCGCTTCGAGCGCCTGCGCCGCCTGGCCGCAGCCCCGCGTCGCTGGTCCGCCGCGCTGTTCGACCTCGGCTGGTACGCGACGCTGCTCGCACTGGCTGCCGGCAGTGCCTGGTACGCGGTGCGCCTTTTCGGCATGGTCGATGCCGCCGAGTGGCTGCGCGTGCTTGCGCTGGGTGGCGTCACGCTGGTGCGCGTGCTCGCCCTGACCGCGCTCGCGTTGCTCGTCTGGGTGCCGGTGGGGATCGTGGTCGGACTGCGGCCGCGCTGGACCGCGCGGGTACAGCCGCTCGTCCAGTTCCTCGCGGCGATACCGGCGAATCTGCTGTTTCCGCTGGCGGTGTACGCCATCGTCCGCATGAACCTGAACCCGGAGATCTGGCTGAGCCCGTTGATCGTCCTCGGCGCGCAGTGGTACATCCTGTTCAACGTGATCGCCGGCGCGAACGCAGTGCCGCAGGACCTGCTCGAGATCGCCCGCAGCCTGCGGGTTCGGGGCTGGCTGCGATGGCGCACGGTGCTGCTGCCGGGCGTCGCACCCTATGCGGTCACCGGCGCGATCACCGCCTGGGGCGGCGCCTGGAACGCGACGATCGTCGCCGAGGCGGTGCACTGGGGCGAACAGAGCATCGTCGCCCACGGATTGGGCGCGTACATCGCGGTGAGCACCGAGGCGGGCGACTACGAACGCATCGCGCTCGGGGTGACGGTGATGAGCGCCATCGTGGTCGCCTTCAATCGCCTGCTGTGGCGTCCCCTCTACGACGCCACCGAGCGCCGCTTTCGCCTGTCGTGAGTGACGATCCCATGCCCGAAGAACCGCTGCTGCGCGTGTCCGGACTCACCAGGCGCTTTCCGCGGGCCGGTGGCGAGGTGCTCGTGCTCGACGCGATCGACCTGGAAATCCGCCCGGGCGAGATCGTCGGCATTCTCGGGCGCTCGGGCTCGGGCAAGTCGACGTTGCTGCGCAGCATCGCGGGACTGATTTCCCCGAGCAGCGGCGGCGTGTTCTTCGAGGGCAAGCCGGTCGAGGGGCCCGCCCCGGGCATCGCGATGGTGTTCCAGGGATTTGCGCTGTTTCCATGGCTGACGGTGCTCGGCAACGTCGCGCTGGGCCTGCGCGCGCTCGGCGTCGACGAGGACGAGGCGCGGCGCCGCTCGCTCGCCGCGATCGACCTGATCGGCCTGGACGGTTTCGAGAGTGCCTATCCGCGCGAGCTTTCCGGGGGCATGCAGCAGCGCGTGGGCTTTGCGCGCGCGCTGGTCGTCGATCCGGTGCTGCTGCTGATGGACGAACCTTTCTCGGCGCTCGACGTGCTCACCGCCGAGACCCTGCGCACCGATTTCCTCGACCTGTGGACCGAGTCGAAGCTGAACATCCGCGCGGTCGTCCTGGTGACGCACAACATCGAAGAGGCGGTGTTCCTGTGCGATCGCGTGATCGTCCTGTCGGCCAACCCGGGCCGGGTGCAGGCCGCGCTGCACATCGACCTGCCGCATCCGCGCGATCGGCTGTCGGCGCCGTTTCGCCAGGCTGTCGAGGACATCTATGCGCAGATCACCGCGCGGGCGGGCGAACCGGTGCGCGCGGCGGAACCGCCGATCGCAAGACACCTGCGGCGCGTGTCGGTCAACGCCATGGCCGGGATGCTCGAGACCGTTGCCGCCGCTCCACACCGGGGCCGCGCCGACCTGCCGGAAGTGTCGCACCTGCTGCGCCTGGAACTCGACGAACTGCTGCCGGTGGCCGAGGCGCTGCACCTGCTCGGACTGGCCGAGGTGGCGCAGGGCGACATCGTGCTCACGCCGGCCGGTGTCGAGTACGCGCTGGCGGACACGCAGCAGCGCAAGCGCATCTTCTGCGCGCACGCGCTGCGCGGCGTCGCGCTGGTCGCGCACATCCGCAGCGTGCTGCAGGCGCGCCCGAACGGGCGCGCGCCGCGCGTGCGTTTCGAAGCCGAACTGGAGGACCATCTGACGCAGCAGTACGCGCGCGAGACGCTCGACGTGGCGATCGAATGGGGGCGCTACGCCGAGCTCTACGAATACGACGACGTCTCGGAGTCGCTGGTGATCGGCCCGGAGGCAGGCGCGCAGGCCTGAACGGCTCGGCGGCGGCCGGACAGCGCTGCGCGCTATCATCGCCGCATGTCGCTACCTCGCCATTCGGTGCTGCGCGAGGCCGGTGCGTGGGGCGCGAGCGTCTCCGACGGCCTGGCGGGACGGCTGCGCGCGATACGCTTCGCGGCGGTGGTCGTGGTCACCGCGCTGTCGCCGTCCGCCTGGACCAGGCAGGCGCGCCTGCTCGCTGCGCGTCAGATCCACTTCTCGGCGTGGCAGGCGCTGCCCGGCTTCATGCTCGCATTCGCCGTGCCCGGCTTCGTGCTGGTGCGCATCGTGATCGGCACGGCGCAGGCCTACGGAGTCGCGCAGTATGCGCTGGAACTCACGGTGCGCGTACTTGCGCTCGAGTTGATCCCGCTGTTCGCGGCGCTGTTCGTTGGCCTGCGCTCGGGTGCGACGATCGCCACCGAAGTGGCGCTGAAGCACGTCGACGGCGAATTCGAGCGGCTTGCGCGCAGCGGATGCGATCCGCTCGCGAACGAACTGGTGCCGCGCGCGATCGGCAGCCTGGTGGCGGTGCTGCTGCTCGCGCTGGTGAACGGGGTGGTGGCGCTCGCACTTGCTTACGTCGAACTCTACGGATTGTCGCCGTGGGCGGCGGGTGCGTTCGTTCGCGTCACCGGGCAGGTGTTCGGTCCGGTGATCGTGGCGGGTTTCCTCATCAAGACAGTCCTGTTCGGCGCGGCGGTCGGGGCGATCCCGATCGCCGCAGCGCTCGGCATTCGCCGCGAGCGCGCGCAGGTGCCGGGTGCGGTGCGCCGCGGCATGGTGCGGCTGGGCGCCGCGCTCGGGCTGATCGAGATCGTCTTTCTTGCGGTGATCTATGCCTGAGCCCGGGACGGCCGACGAACGGCAACGAGGTGCCGATCCGGTGCGCAACGTCGGCACGAAGGCGACGCTGCTGCTGGTGTTGACTTTCGGCCTGCTGGCGGCGTTCCTGGGTTACGTGCTCTATGCGCGCGGCACCTTCGAGGAGACGCAGCGCCTGGTGCTGATGGCCGACAACGCCGAGGGGGTGTCGGTGGGCTCCGACCTGACTTTCTCGGGTTTCCCCGTGGGCCGCGTGCAGCGCATCGAGCTCGAACGCACCGGCCAGGCGCGCATCGAGGTCGACGTGCCGCGTTCGGCCGCGCAGTGGCTGCGCGTGTCCAGCGTATTCACGCTCGAGCGCGGGCTGGTGGGCGGCGCGCGGCTGCGCGCGTTCACCGGCGACCTCGGCGATGCGCCGCTGCCCGACGGCGCGGTGCGCCCGGTGCTGCGCGGCGACACCACCGACGAGTTGCCGGCACTGGTGGCGAGCGTCAAGCGCCTGGTCGAGAACGCCGAGCGGATGACCGCGAACGACTCCGACGTCAACCGCGGCCTCGAGGGCCTGCGCACGATGACCGACCGGATGGGTGGCCGCTACGGGATGCTCACCGCGCTGCTCGGCAGCGAGGAGGAGGCGCGCAACGCGATCCACGCCATCGGCCGGGTCAACCAGGTGCTCGCGTCGATCGACGCACTGGTGCGTCGGCTCGACGGATTGGGGCAGAAGCTCGAGGGCACCCTCGCCACGGCCGACCGGCGCGTGCTCGGCGAGGGTGGGGTGCTCGACGAGACGCAGCGCGCAGTGCAACAGGTGAACGCGGTGCTGGGCGACGCGCGGCACAGTCTGGCCCGGCTCGATGCGCTGCTCGCCGAGGGGCAGGCGATTGCCGGGGACACACGCGCCGCCACCATCGACCTGCAGGCGCTGCGTACCGAGATCGAGTCGAGCCTGCGCAAGGCCGGACAGCTGATCGACGAGATCAACCGCAAGTGGCCGTTCAGCCGCGACACCGAGCTGAGGCTGCCGTGACGGCGCGACGCGCGTTGCGCAGCCTTGCCGTCCCACTGGCCGCCGCGAGTCTGTCGGCTGCGCTGCTGGCCGCCTGCGCGAGCGGCCCGGCGCCGCCGCAGTGGCGACTGGATGCCCGCGGCGCGCTCGACGCCTTCGAATCGGCTTGGCTGCGCGGCGAGTCGCGCGTCGCCGCGCAGGAGTTCGCGCGGGCGCGCAGCGAACTGGCGAGCACCGGCGATGCGCAACTCGTCGCGCAGGCCGAGCTCACCCGTTGCGCGCTGCAGGTGGCGAGCCTCGAGTTCGACGACTGTCCGGGCTTCCGGCCACTGGCGCAGGATGCCGGACCGGCTGCGCGCGCCTATGCAGCGTATCTCGCAGCCGACTGGCAGGGGCTCGACGCGGCGTTGCTGCCGGCCCCGCACCGGGCAGTGGTGGCGCAGGGCGCAGCGCTCACCGCGATCGACGATCCGCTGTCGCGACTGGTCGCGGCCGGGGCGCTGTTTCGTGCCGCGCGTATCGCGCCGGCGGGCATCGCCGAGGCGGTGGACACCGCCTCGGCCCAGGGGTGGCGCCGCCCGCTGCTGGCCTGGCTGGGCGTCAAGGAACAGCGCGCGCAGGCCGCCGGCGACGCGCCGGCGGCCTCCGAGATCCGCCGCAGGATCGAGCTCGTGCTCGGGGCGGCCGCGAAGCGCTGAAGCCTCCGGCCGCTCGCGCCTTCAGTCGGCGAGGTTGTCCGCCACCAGTTCGAGCAGGCTCTCGGTCGATCGGTCCCAGTTCGCGTGCTTTGCGCCCATCTCCAGCGTGATCCGGCACTGTCCACAACTGGTGACGAGACGCTTCGCACCGGTCGCCTCGACCTGCCGTTGCTTCAGCTCGAAAACCTTGTGGCGCAGCGGCGCGGCCCGCTGGTTCGACACCACGCCGCCACCGCCGCCGCAGCAATACCCGCCGAGCCCGTGCGCTTCGAGCTCGATCAGATCGAGCCCGAGCGCGGCGAGCACGCGGCGTGCGGCCGTTTCGAGCCCGCCGCGACGCACGATCTGGCACGGATCGTGGAAGGTTGCCGTGTCGCCGATCCGGCGCACGCGGATTGCGCCCGAGACGAGCAACTCGTCAAGCAACTCGGTCATGTGGACGATGCGCACCGGCAGTGCGTAGTCGTACCACTTCGCCGCTTCCCAGCGCGCCGCGCCATAGGCGTGGCCGCATTCGGGCAGCACCACGGTCTTCGCGCCGATGCGCAGGGCGGTGTCGATCAGCGAGCGCGTGAGCTTCTCCTGCAGTGCGAGGTCGCCATTGTTGAAGCCCACGTTGGAGGCGTCGAACCCGCCCTGGTGCATGGTCCAGTTCGCGCCGATGCGGTTCAGGATCTTCGCCGCGTCGGCCAGCGCCTTGGTGTGCTCGAGCAGTTCGGCGGGCGCCGCGGTCACGAGCACGTCGGCGTGTTCGAGGTTGCAGGGAATCGGGACGCCGTACTGCGCCGATACCTCGGCGAGGATCTCGGGCAGGTCTTCGCCCGGCGTGGCCGTGCTGCCCCACTGGCGCGCTGCCCGATCCATCAGTGCAAGCCGTTCGGGCACGAGACCGGCCTCGAACATGCCGTGGCGGGCCTCCTTCACCAGTTCGGCGATGTCGATGCCCATCGGGCACGCGAGGGTGCAGCGACCGCACATCGTGCACGAATCGTAGATCAGTTCCTGCCACTGCCCGAGATCCCCGATGGTCGGCTTCTTCATCAGGCCGAAGGCGCGCACCAGCGGCGCGAGCGGACTCGCCTCGCGGAAATAGGCGCGGCGAAACGGCTCGAGCTTGTGGATCGGTGTGTACTTCGCGTCGCCGGTGGTGACGTAGAAGTGACAGGCGTCGGCGCACAGCCCGCAGCGTACGCACGACTCCATGTGCAGCGCTGCCGTCACCCCGAAGGAGCGGGCAAAGCTGCGCATCGCGGCGTCGAGCCGTGCCTGATCGGTCTGCGTGCCCTGCCTGTCGGGGGCGTACGCGGTCGTGGCGGCGGCAGTCATGGTGTCACTCCCCGGTGGCCGAAGCGCATGCCGGTGGCGCTGCGCGAGAAGGCGAACAGGATCGCGTGCATCAGCTTGCCGAACGGGAACCACAACAGGAGCAACTCCACCGACAGCAGGTGCACGGCCAGCGGCGTGCGGTACAGCACGAGCTCGCGCGCCAGGACCGCGGACGACGGCTCCATCGTCACGGCCATTCCGGTGAGCAGAGGCAGGAAAGTGACGGCCCAGGTGACGAAGTCGTCGGGGGTCGAGATCCGCTTGCGGACCGCGTCGCCCAGGCGCATGCCCAGCGCGGCGAGCAACGACACGATGGTGGCTGCCGCGGCCAGGTACATCACGTAGTCGGGCAACGCCGGCCAGGACAGGCCGGTGAGCCGTTGCACGAAGGCGATGTGCGGTGCATAGCCGAAGAACACCAGCGCGAGCCCGACGTGAAACAGGTAGCCGTTGAGCGCAACGACGCGCGCCGACGGCGCGAACGCCTGGCGTGGCCACATCGCGCGCAGGTTTGCGTGCCAGGCGGCGGCCAGCTTCGACGGCGCGCCAGGGCGGGCCGGCGAGCGGTCGGCGTTGCGCGGCAGCCGCAGTACGCCGGCCAGTCGCCAGACGGTGCCGATCACGAAAACGGCGATTGCGAACCCCAGCGCCGGGCCTCGGGCGAAATCGAGCAGGTCCATGATGCGTTCCTCTGCGGAAGTGAGCAGGCTCTCGGGGCGATGGTAGCCTCGTGCAGGCCCGCCCCCGCAGTGGCGCAGCGGCGCGTCGTTGACTCAGATCACTTCTTCACGCCACGACCGCCCGGCGGCGCTGCCGCGCCACTTGTCGGACCCATCGGTGACCGATTTCCTCGGCGGGTGCCGCGCTGCGTCGAACAATGACGCATCCGGGAACAGACATGAGCCACCACACCGTCAAATGGACCCACCCCGATGGCACCGGGGGGCGGTACGAGTTCGGCGAATACGAGTCGGCCTTCGCCTATATGCTGGTCGTCGCCGGGCAGTCTCCGCAGGCGCGGGTCTGGTTCGACGACACCGTCATTCAGGCCGGATTCGACGACAGGATCGACAGGAGACAGTCTTGATTCGCTGGACGCAGATTCTCTACTACGGTGCGCGGATCGCCTATCTCGAATCGGTTCATCGCCGGGTGCTGCAGAGCGCGCCGCACCACGCGGAGGTCAGCGTCACCTGGCTGGAGTTGCAGCGCGCGCGCGGCCAGTTCGCTCTGGCTTGGGGGCCGCGCGCCTTCGCACACTCGCGCTGACTTCATGCGCTGCGCTGCCAGCGCTACCCGGCCAGTCGCTTGCGCCAGCGGATCCTGAACAGGTCGAGCACGATGGCGAGAATCAGCGCAGCCGCCGCGGCCAGCGCGAGGTCGCGCCAATGGAACACGCCGAAGCGGAAGAGGGCGGTCGCAGGCGGCCATGACAACGCGAGCGCGATCAGGCTGCCGGCGACCAGGATCACCCAAAGCAGCGCCCGGTTCGGACGCGTGAGCTGGCGGATCGGGTGCACGCTCCACGAGCGGTTCACCAGGATCAGCGCGAGGTTCGCGAGCACCAGCGCCACGAAGGCGACGGTGCGCACCTCGGCGTCGGAGGCGCCGGCGCGCGCGGCAGCGAGATAGGTCGCCGCGACCAGCATGAACGCGAGCAGCCCCTGCAGCAGACTCCAGCCGATCACGTCGCCGGAGAGGATCTGGCTGTCGGGTTTGCGCGGGGGCCGGCGCATCACGTTGGCCTCCTCGCGCTCGGCCTCGAAGACGATCGAGCACACCGGGTCGATCACCATTTCCAGGAACGCGATGTGCACCGGCCAGAAGACGATCGGCAGGCCGGTGACCAGTGGCAGCAGGGCCATGCCGGCGATCGGCACGTGGATCGCGAGGATGTAGGTCATCGCCTTGCGCAGATTGTCGTAGATGCGTCGTCCCAGCCGCACGGTGCGCACGATCGAGCCGAAGTCGTCGTCGAGCAGCACCAGCGACGAGGCCTCGCGCGCCACGTCGGTGCCGCGCCCGCCCATCGCGATGCCGATGTCGGCCGCCTTCAGCGCCGGCGCGTCGTTGACGCCGTCGCCGGTCATCGCCACCACTTCGCCTGCCGCGGCAAGCGCCTGCACCAGCTGCAGCTTCTGCTCGGGCATGATCCGCGCGAACACCGACACGCGGCGCACTGCCTCGCGCAATGCGGCCGGCTCCATTCGCTGCACCTCGGTGCCGGTGAGTACCGCGCCGTCCTCGATGCCGGCCCGGGCTGCGATGGTGCGCGCGGTCCGTGGATAGTCGCCGGTGATCATCACCACGCGGATGCCCGCTTCGCGGCACTCGCGCACCGCTTCGGGAACGCTGGCGCGCACCGGGTCTTCGAGCCCGACCAGACCGACGAACTCGAACGCGAAGTCCTGGGGCGCATCGGGCAGCTGCCCGCCGTCGTGCTGCGCTTCGGCCACGCCGAGCACGCGCAGCCCGTCGGCCGCCATCTCGTCGAGCTGGCGGCGCAACGCCTCGACGCGCCCGGCATCGAGCCCGCACAGACCGGCGATCGCTTCGGGCGAACCCTTTGCCGCGACCTGCCAGCCGCGGCGGCCGGGCGCCTGCCAGGCGTGGGTGACGGCGAGCAGTTCGGGGCGAAGTGGCCAGGCGCGCGCGAGCTGCATCGGCGGCAGTGCGACCCCGTTCGCAGCCTGCAGGGCGTGGAATGCCTTCTCCATCGGATCGAAGGGCTCGGCCGCGCTGGCGAGCGTGCCTGCGGCGAGCAGGCGCTGCACCGCTGGCGGCCACGGCGCCGTTGCGGCTTCGGCCACGCGCAGCCGTGCCTGCGGCGCGCGCAGTTCGACGATCGTCATCCGGTTCTCGGTGAGCGTGCCGGTCTTGTCGGTGCACAGCACGGTGGCCGCGCCCAGCGTCTCGATCGCCGCTGCGCGCCGCGTGAGCACGCGCGCCTTCGACAGCCGCCAGGCACCCATCACCATGAACACGGTGAGCACCAGCGGGAACTCCTCGGGCAGCATCGACATGCCCAGCGCGATGCCGGCCAGCAGCGCGTCGAGCCAGGAGCCGCGCAGCCACCCGAACAGCAGCACCGCGAGCGCCGTGCAGACGAAGCCGACCAGTGCCACCGCGCGCACGATACCGCGCGTCTGCTGCGCCAGACGCGGCGTGGCGCTGACGATCTCGCCGAGCGCCTGGCCGATGCGCCCGATGCGGCTGCGCGCGCCGGTGGCTTCGACACGCACGATCCCCTGTCCGCGCACCACCAGCGTGCCGGCGAACACCGTCGGCAGATCGTCGCCGCCGGGCGCGACGTCGAAGGTGGCGGCGTCGAAGGTGGCGACGGGCGAAGTCTCGGGTGGGCGGTCGGGCGCGGCACCGGCATCGGCTTGCGTCGTCGCCGCGGTCTTGCGCACCGCCACCGATTCGCCGGTGAGCAGCGATTCGTCGACCATCAGGTCGGCGCAGTCGAGCACGGTCGCGTCGGCGGCGACCCGGTCGCCTTCGCCGAGCACGATCAGGTCGCCGCGCACCACTTCGCGACCCGGGATGCGCAGCCTCTGGCCGGCGCGGATCACCAGCGCGCGCGGGCTGGTGAGATCGCGCAGCGCTTCGAGCACGCGCTCGCTGCGATGCTCCTGCACCACCGCGATCGCCACCGAGATCGACGCGAACGCCACCAGCAGCAACGCCTCCGCGAGGTCGCCGAGCAGCAGGTACACCGCGCCGGCCGCCAGCAGCATGCCGAACATCGGCTCGCGCACCACGTCGGCCACGATGCGCCCGAGGCTGCGCACGCCGGGGCGCGGCAACTCGTTGGGCCCCTCGGTGCACAGCCGTGTCGCCGCCTGCGCAGGCGTCAGACCCTCGCGGTCGGTCGTCGCGTTGCCTGTCAAGCGCGTACCGGGCTCAGTCGGTGGCGCCAAGGATGACGCTGGAGGCCTTGAAGATCGCGCTCACCGGTTTGCCCGGCTGCAGGCCGAGCCTGTTCGCGCTCTCGATGGTGACGATCGCCGCCACGGTGCCGCCTCCGGGCAGGTCGACGATCACCTCGGCGTTGACCGCGCCGGGCTCGACGCGCGCGACCTTGCCGGCGAGCCGATTGCGGGTGGAAAGCCGTGTCGTCTCGCCGTCGACCATCAGGATCACCGACGAGGCCTTCACCAGCGCGAAGGCCTTGCGCCCGGTCGTCAGACCGAGGTTCCCGGTGCTCTCGCGCGTGATCGTCGCGACGATGCGCTGATCGCCGGCGATCGCGAGTTCGATTTCGTCGTTGACGGCGCCACGCCTGACTGCGACGACGGTGCCGACGAACTGGTTGCGTGCGCTCGTCTGCATGAGGTTCAGCCTCCTCGGAAACGGGTCTTGCCGGAGATTCCTTGTAATGCCCACCAGGTGCTTCGTCGCGTCGAGCGCATCCCGGAGGGCCCTGTGACCCGGGCATCGTCGATCGCGCTATCGGGAGGATAGGGCGAAAATCGCCCCATGGGCATCGCGGTCGGCCCCGCGCGCCGCATGTATGATGGCTGCAGCAGACCCGAGGTGCGTGGTGAGTTCCCTGCGGATGCGAGATGGCCGCGGCAGGACGTTCCGGATGCTGTTCCGGGTGGGTTTGCTGATGCTCGGTCTGGCGTTCGCCGCGCCCGGGCAGGGTGCGGACGCCGGCGCGCGTATGGCACTGGTTCTGAACCTGGAAGGCCCGATCGGTCCGGCCAGCGCCGACTACGTGATTCGAGGCATCGCGGGCGCGCAGGCGCGCGGTGCCGTGCTCGTCGTGCTGCGGATCGATACGCCCGGCGGCCTCGACGCCTCGATGCGCGAGATCGTGCGCGCGATCCTCGCGGCGCCCCTGCCGGTACTGGCATTCGTCGGGCCGGGTGGCGCGCGCGCGGCCAGTGCCGGCACCTACATCCTGTATGCGAGCCACCTGGCGGCGATGGCACCGGGCACCAACCTTGGCGCGGCCACACCGGTTGCGCTCGGCGGCGCGCCGAAGCCCGGCGATGCGCCGAGGGATGGCGACGCCGCGGAGCGCCCGTCGGACCAGGCGCGACGTCCGGCGTCGACGATGGAAACCAAGGTGATCAACGACGCCGTGGCCTACATCCGTTCGCTGGCCCAACTGCGTGGGCGCAACGCGAAGTGGGCCGAAGTGGCGGTGCGTGACGGGGCGAGCCTGTCTGCCGAAGAGGCGCGGTCGCGCGACGTGATCGACCTGATGGCGAGCAGTGTGACGAACCTGCTCGAACAGGCGAACGGGCGCGCCGTGACGGTGGGCGAACGGCGCGTGGTGCTCGAGACGCGCGGAATCGTGCAGGTCTCGCTCGATCCGGACTGGCGCACGAGACTGCTGGGTGCGATCACCAACCCGAACGTGGCGCTGATCCTGATGATGATCGGTCTGTACGGGCTGTTGTTCGAGTTCATGAGTCCCGGAGCGATCTATCCGGGGACGATCGGCGCCATCAGTCTGCTGCTCGGTCTGTATGCGCTGTCGGTGCTGCCGGTGAGTCATGCGGGCATCGCGCTGATCGTGCTCGGTACCGCGCTGATGGTGGCGGAAGGCTTCACGCCGTCGCTGGGTGTGCTCGGGATCGGCGGGGCCATCGCGTTCGTGCTCGGTGCCACGATCCTCATCGACACCGAGGCACCGGCGTTCAGCGTGTCGTGGCCGCTGGCGGCGGGGATCGCCGCAACCGGCCTGGCGTTTTCGCTGCTGGTGGTGCGGCTGGCCTGGCGCTCGCGCCGCCGGCCGATCGCCACCGGCGCGGAGAGCCTGCTCGGCGAACAGGCAACCGTGCTCGAATGGTCGGGGCGCCGCGGGCGCGTGCTGGCCGCCGGCGAGCGCTGGACGGCCGAGTCCGACCTGCCGGTGCAGGTCGGGCAACAGGTGCGGGTGACGGACCTCCACGGTCTGGTGCTGCGGGTCGAACCCGGGCCGGGCCGAACATCCTGACGGAGACGCGTGATGCTGTTCGATTGGGTGTTCTACCTGCCGGTCATCGCGATCGTGGTGGTCATCGTCGCGATGTCGGTGCGCATCCTGCGCGAATACGAGCGCGGGGTCGTGTTCACGCTCGGACGCTTTTCCGGCGTCAAGGGGCCGGGGCTGATCCTGCTGCTGCCGTACGTGCAGCAGATGGTGCGCGTGGATCAGCGCACGCTGGTGCTCGACGTGCCTACGCAGGACGTGATCTCGCGCGACAACGTCTCGGTGAAGGTCAATGCGGTGATCTACTTCCGGGTGGTCGACGCCGGCAAGTCGGTGATCCAGGTGGAGAACTTCCGCCAGGCCACCAGCGAGCTCGCGCAGACCACGCTGCGTTCGGTGCTCGGCAAGCACCAGCTCGACGAGATGCTCTCCGAGCGCGACAAGCTGAACAACGACATCCAGGACATCCTCGACGCGCAGACCGACGCCTGGGGCATCAAGGTGTCGAACGTCGAGATCAAGCACATCGACCTCGGCGAGAGCATGGTGCGCGTGATCGCGCGCCAGGCCGAGGCCGAGCGCGAGCGGCGTGCGAAGGTGATCAACGCGGAAGGCGAGGAGCAGGCGGCGCGCAAGTTGCTGGAGGCCGCCGAGATCCTCGCCAACCGTCCCGAGGCGATGCAGCTGCGCTATCTGGGCACGCTGAACACGCTCGGGTTGCAGAACAACACGACGATCCTGTTTCCTTTCCCGCTCGAGTTCGGACGGCTGCTGTCGGGGCTGGCCGGCGCACCGGGCGGCGACCCGGCGCCGGGCAGCGAACCGGCGGGCGGCGCAACCCGTGACCACGGATAGCGCGATGCGCGCGCGGCCTGTCGTCAGGCGGGGATTCCCGGAATGATCTCGTCGCGGTGGCCGAAACCGACCGAATTGTCGATGAAATACAGGCGCTCGGGCACGAGCCGGTACCAGCGGATCTTCGCGAGTGCGGCGGTGATCGCTGCAGGCGCCTGCGCCAGGTTGCCGAGGAGCGGATATTTCTCGCCGTAGAGCCGGCGCGCCCGTTCGGCGTCCGCGCCGGCCAGTTCGCGGGCGGTGCCTTCGAGCTGGATGCCGCGGATCTGCGGCCAGTCGGCGTAGTCTTCCTGGATCGTGGCCGCCACGCGCGCGTTGGCCGCGATCGCGATGCAGTGACGGGTGGACGGCGCCGAAAGGAAGTACAGCGTGAAGCCGTCGCTGGCGTAGAAGACGGCCGCCGCCCACGGGCCTGCGCTGCCCTGGGTGGCGAGCGTCATCACGTGATGTGCGCGAAGATAGGCGTGCGCCCGCCGACGCGGCTCTCCGGTCATCGGTCCGGCAGGCTCGGCGCTTCGGCGCGGCCGGGCGCCGCCACAGGCGTCGCGGCGGTTCTCGCAGCCGGCCCCGCCACCGGTGTTGCGGCCGGCCTCGCTGCCGCAGTCGCGGCCGGTTCCACAGCCGCGGCGTCGGCACGTGCCTCGTCGCCTTCGTGCAGCCGCTTGAGCCGGTAGGCCAGCTGCGGGCGGGTCAGGCCCAGCATGCGCGCAGCCGACGACAGGTTGCCGCGCGCCTTGTCGACTGCAGTCTCGAGCAGCATCGCCTCGACCTGGTGCAGCGTCATGACGCCGTTGAAGACCGCCTCGCACAGTTCCTTGCCGGTCGTCCAGCGACTGGAGTCGAGTCCGCCGTGGATGTCGAGCCCGAACTCGCGGGCGCGTTCGTCGGCGCACGACTGGAACAGGTGGACGACCTCGACGCGCGTGCCGGCAGGCGCCAGGATGACGCCGCGCTCGACGGTGTTCTGCAGTTCGCGGATGTTGCCTGGCCAGCTGTAGTTGAGCAGCGCCCGCTTGGCCTTGTCGGTGAAGCCGCGCAGTTTCTTGCCGTGGATCGCGCAGTGCTTCTCGAGGAAGTGCCTGGCGAGCGGGCCGATGTCTTCCTTGCGTTCGCGCAGCGGCGGAATGTCGATCTGCCAGGCGTTCAGCCGGTAGTAGAGGTCCGAGCGGAAGCGCCCCTCCTTGACGAGGCGCGGCAGTTCGTTGTTGGTCGCGGCCACCAGGCGAACGTCGATGCGGCGCGTCTTCTGATCACCCAGTCGCTCCACCTCGCCTTCCTGCAGCACCCGCAGCAGCTTGCTCTGTCCCGGCAGCGGCAGGTCGCCGATTTCGTCGAGGAACAGCGTGCCGCCGTCGGCGCGCTCGAAGCGCCCTGGACGCGACACCAGCGCACCCGTGTAGGCGCCTTTCTCGACGCCGAAAAGTTCGGACTCGACCAGTTCGTGCGGAATCGCCGCGCAGTTGACCGCCACGAAGGGCCGTGCAGCGCGCGGCCCCATTTCGTGCAGCGCGCGTGCGAACAGCTCCTTGCCGACACCGGTTTCTCCCAGCAGCAGCACGGCGATGCGCGTGTTCGCGGCCTGGCGCAGCAGGCCATAGGCGGCGCGAAACCCCGGCGAGTTGCCGGTCATGTCGGCTGGCAGCTGGTCCTTGTCGCCGATGGATGAACGCAACTGCGTCACCTGCGTCTGCAGATCGAACAGCTGTTCGGCGATCGATTCGCGGTTGAAGAAGTGCTTGTGCGCGTCGGCGTCGGGCCATTCCTCGATCGGCTTGCCGATGATGCGGCAGTGGTTGTTTCCCATGCCGACGCACTCGACTTCCTTGTAGAGGATCGGGCGCCCCATGAACGCCGACGTGTAGCCGCAGGCGTAGCCGATCTGCGTCCAGCAGACCGGCTCGGAATGTGTGCCGTAGAAGTGCCGGTGCCACTGGCCCTCCCAGGAGTTCTCCCAGATGAACTCGCCGTAGAACCGGCCCGCGGCGCGATCCATCTCGATGCGCACCGGCACGACGCGCACGATGCCTTCCAGGGTGTGCAGGCGCGGACCGGTCATGAACGCTTCGAGGTCGTCGCGGCTCTCGGCGCGTGCGCGCGCCAGCTCGGCGTCACGCACCCCGGAGGCGTAGCCCATGCGCGTGAGCAGGCCCTGCGCCCGGTCCATGCCGAGCGTGTCGATCAGGTCCTTGCGCAGGCTGGCCTGCGCCTCGGCGTGCACGAGCAGCATCCGGTGTTCGTGCAGCCAGATCTGGCCGGTCTCGGCGCAGAAGTGCACCTGCGCGCGCAGATCGTCGTTGTCGATGTGGTCGTAGCCACGAAGCCTGGTCATCGCCTTGCTTCCGGCGCGCGGGTGGGTCAAGCGATCATTTCTAGGCGTCGCCGACGTCCGGTGCCTTGATCGACGTCAATCGATCGGGCGAGCCGCGTCGCGCGTGCTCCCGGGGCGTGCAGCGACGGTTCATCAAATGATCAAACAGGCGGCGCGGGTGTCCGGGGGATTGCCCAAACGATCACACGTCGCCTGCGCCGGTCGCACGGACGGGGCGCGTCGGCAGGGTGTTGCCAGGGCCACGATGTGCACCCGCATCAACGGGCCGTGAACCGCGCCATCGGCCGCTCGCCGGCCGATCACCGGGCGCACGCACGGGACGGTTGCTGCTGTGCGCCAACGGGTGCTGGCACGGCGATTGCATCGGAATCGTCGTACGAGTCCCGGGCGCGCTGCACGCCCGGCCGCCCCGACGGGCATTCACGAGTCAAGGGAGCAGGCAAGCGATGAAATTCCCAGTGCCGCACGATGTGAAGGCGAAGGTCATTCCGGGCACCGAAGGCTGGGAGCGGATGTATCCGTACCAGTACCAGTTCGTCACCGACGACCCCGCACGCAACCAGTACGAGAAGGAGACGTTCTGGTTCTACGACGGGCTGCACTATCCGGAGCCGCTGTATCCGTTCGACACGATCTGGGACGAGGCCTGGTACCTGGCCCTGTCGCAGTTCAACAACCGGATCTTCCAGGTGCCGCCGGTGCGCGGCGTCGACCACCGGATGATCAACGGCTACGTCTACATTTCGCCGGTACCGGTGAAGGACCCCGAGGAGATCGGCAGGCGCGTGCCCAATTTCATGGAGCGCGCCGGTTATTACTACAAGAACTGGGACGCGCTCGAGGCGAAGTGGAAGGTCAAGATGGAGGCCACGATCCGCGAACTCGAAGCGCTGCAGATCCCGCGCCTGACCGACATCGAGGACATGTCGGTGGTCACCGACGCGCTCGGTACCTCCAATGGCTACCACCTGCTGAAGAACTACGACGACCTGATCAATCTCGGCATCAAGTGCTGGCAGTACCACTTCGAGTTCCTGAACCTGGGCTACGCGGCCTACGTGTTCTTCCTCGACTTCGTGCAGAAGCTGTTCCCGAGCATTCCGACGCAGCGCGTCACGCAGATGATCTCGGGCATCGATGTGCTGATGTACCAGCCCGACGAGGAGTTGAAGAAGCTTGCGCGTCGCGCCATCGAACTGGGCATGGACGAGGTCGTCACGTTCAGCCCCGAGTGGACCGACGTCGAAGTCGCGTTGAAGAAACTGCCCAGGGGCGTGGAGTGGCTGACCTCGCTGGACCTCGCGCGCGAGCCGTGGTTCAACATCTCCACCGGTACCGGCTGGTTCCACCACGATCGCTCGTGGAACGACCAGATGAACGTCCCGCTGTCGGGTATCGCCACCTACATCACGAAGCTCAAGCAGGGCCACGGCATCGATCGTCCGACCGACAAGGTGCGTGCCGAGCGCGACCGCATCACGAAAGAGTACCGTGACCTGATCGAGAAGGAGGAAGACCGCAGGCAGTTCGACGAGTTGCTCGGCTGCGCGAAGACGGTGTTCCCGTACGTGGAGAACCATCTGTTCTACGTCGAACACTGGTTCCACTCGGTGTTCTGGAACAAGATGCGCGAGGTCGGCGCGATCATGCAGGAGCACGGCGTCATCGCGGATGTCGAGGATATCTGGCTGCTGCGGCGCGACGAGATCAAGTCGGCGCTCTGGGACATCGTCACCGCCTGGGCCACCGGCGTGACGCCGCGCGGCACCGCCACCTGGCCGAAGGAGGTCGCCTGGCGCAAGGGCGTGATGCAGAAGTTCAAGGAGTGGAGCCCGCCGCCGGCGATCGGGACCGCGCCCGAGGTGATCCAGGAGCCGTTCACGATCGTGCTCTGGGGCGTGACCAACAAGTCGCTCGCCGACTGGGCGTCGGTGCAGGAGGTTGCCGATCCCGACAGCATCACGGAGCTCAAGGGATTCGCGGGCAGCCCCGGTGTGGTCGAGGGCAAGGCGCGCGTGTGCCGGACGGTGGGCGAGGTCGGCGCATTGCAGGAAGGGGAGATCCTGGTCGCGCCGACGACCTCGCCGTCGTGGGCGCCGGCGTTCGCGAAGATCGGCGCCTGCATCACCGATGTCGGCGGCGTGATGAGCCACGCGGCGATCGTCTGCCGCGAGTACGGGATGCCTGCCGTGGTGGGCACCGGACACGCCACGAAGATCATCAAGACCGGCATGCGCGTGCGCGTCGACGGCTCGACCGGCGCGGTCACGATCGCGCGCTGAGGGTGCGCGATGGCAAATCTGGCTGACGCGATCGGCAACGTGGCGGCCGGCGGGCCGCCCGCCGCGGTCCCCGCGGTCTGCTGGTTCGAGGAGTGCCTGAAGGAGTCGGTGCCGCTGGTCGGCGGCAAGTGCGCCTCGCTCGGCGAACTGATCCACGCGGGCGTGCGCGTGCCGCCGGGCTTCGCGCTGACGACTGCGGGGTTTCGCAGCTTCATGGCACGTTCGGGGCTCGACCGCGAGGTGGCGGCGCTGCTGGCGGAGGTCAGGGTCGCCGACCTCGAGGCGCTCGAGCGCGTGAGTGCCGCGATCCGCGCGGCGATCGAGGCCCAGCCGTTCGCCACCGAACTGGAGGACCAGGTGGCCGAGTGCTACCGCAAACTCGCGGTGCGTTGCGGGTTGCCGGCAGTGCCGGTGGCGGTGCGCTCGAGCGCCACCGCCGAAGACCTGCCCGACGCGAGCTTCGCCGGCCAGCAGGACACGTTCCTGTGGATCCGCGGCATCGACGAGGTGCTGGCGCACGTGCGCCGCTGCATCTCGAGCCTGTACACCGCGCGCGCGATCGCGTACCGGGCGAACAAGGGGTTTCCCGAGCGCGATGTGGCGATCAGCGTCGGTGTGCAGAAGATGGCCAATTCGTTCACTGCCGGCGTGATGTTCACGATCCATCCGGCCAACGGCGACCGCTCGGTGATCGTGATCGACTCGAACTTCGGCTTCGGGGAGTCGGTGGTCTCGGGGGAGGTCACGCCGGATCACTTCGTGGTCAACAAGATCACGCTCGACATCATCGACCGCACGATCTCGTGCAAGGAGATCTGCTACACGGTCGACCCGAAGACGCAGACCTCACGGGCGGCCGAAGTGCCGTTCGAGCGCCAGCGGGTGCAGTCGCTGATCGACGACGAGATCACCGAGCTGGCATGGATGGGCAAGCAGATCGAGAAGCACTACGGCCGGCCGATGGACATCGAGTGGGCGGTCGACAAGGATCTTCCCTCGGGTGGAAACATCTTCATCCTCCAGGCCCGTCCCGAGACGGTCTGGAGCACGCGTGGCCAGGCGGCGGTCGGCGCCAGCGCGGGATCGGCCATGGACTACATCCTCTCGAGCCTGCTGCAGGGCAAGAAAGTCAACTAGGTCAACGGGCAAACGTTCTGAAACCGGAGCACACATGAACGCAAGGACGGAAGTGGGACTGATCGACGATCTGCGCAGCTACATCGCGGCGCTCGAGGCCAACGGCCAGCTGCATCGCGTGAAGGCCGAGGTCGACTGGAAGTACGAGCTGTGCCACGTCTCGAAGGTGAACGAGGAGAAGCAGGGGCCGGCGCTGCTCTACGAGAACGTCAAGGGGCACTCGATCCCGGTGTTCACCAGTGCGTTCACCACGCCCGAGCGCATCGCGATCGCCCTCGAGCAGGATCCGGGCCTCACGATGTGCCAGCTCTCGCGCAAGTGGATGGAGCTCACCACCAAGCAGATGATCAAGCCGACCTACGTCGACAATCCGCTGGTGATGGAGAACGTGATCGAGGGCGACGCGGTCGACCTGGAGCAGTTTCCGGTGCCGTGGTTCTATCCGGACGACGGTGGGCGCTTCTTCGTGACCGCCGGCTACCTGGTCACGCAGGATCCCGACACCGGCTGGACCAACCTCGGCACCTATCGCTCGCAGGTGCTCGGAAAGAACATCCTGGGTTCGCAGATCATCAAGGGCAAGCATGGCGACATGCACATGAAGAAGTACCAGGAGCGCGGCGAGCTGATGCCGGCGGCGGCGGTGGTCGGCTGCGATCCGGTGCTGTTCCTCGCGGGCTCCACGCTGGTGAGCGCGGGCACCGACGAGTACGACATCGCGGGCGCGTTGCGTGGACGCTCGGTGCCGGTGTTCAAGTCGGAGCTCACCGGCCTCACGCTGCCGGCCAACGCCGAGATCATCGCCGAGGGCTGGATCGACCCGAACGAACTGATGGACGAAGGCCCGTTCGGCGAATACACCGGCTACTACTCGGGCAACAAGGGCAAGGACTACCCGAAGCCGGTGCTGCGCGTGAAGCGCATCCTGCACCGGAACAAGCCGGTCTTCTGGTCGACGACGGTCGGCAAGCCGATCAACGACATCCACATGATCCAGTCGCTGAACCGCACCGGCGCGCTCTGGTACGACCTGGAAACGATGCGTGTTCCCGGCATCCAGAGCGTGTACCTGCCGGCGGCTGCCACCGGCCGGTTCTGGGCGGTGGTCTCGGTCAAGCAGATGTATCCCGGTCACTCGAACCACGTCGGCAACGCGGTGATCGCCAGCACCACCGGCCACTACGGCCTGAAGGGGGTGATCGTCGTCGACCACGACATCGAGGCCGACGACATGGACCGGGTCTGGTGGGCGCTGGCCACGCGCTTCGACCCGAAGCGCTCGGCGCAGATCATCGACCGCGGACGCTCCACGCCGCTCGATCCGGGCCTGCCGATCGAGGCGCGCGAAATCACCAGCCGGATCATCCTCGACGCCTGCACCCCCTACGAGTGGAAGAACAAACCGAGCGAGATCTTCATGGACCGGGCGATGCTGCAGCAGGTTTCCAATCGCTGGAACGAGTATGGCTTTGCCGGCGCGAGCCCGGTGGCCGACATGATCGGGCGGCTCACACGTCCCGAGACCGGGAAGAAGTGACGCAGGCGGCGGCAGCCGGGAGCGGCAGCAGGGAAGCGGCGAAAGGGGCGCGCGGATGAAGAAGGGGATCGTGGTCGTCGTCAACCTCGATACACGGGGCGAGGACATCGTGTTCGTGAAGGAGTTGATCGCCGCGCGCGGGCACGATCCGATCCTGCTCGACTTCAGCATGGAGGAGCCGCCGCCGTTCCCCGGCGACATCCGCACCGAGGAGGTGGCCGCGCGCGGCGGGCTGCCGATCGAGGTGGTACGCGAGAAGTACCGCAGCGACCGCGACACCGCGACCGACAACCAGATCCGCGGCGCGGCGGCGATCGTCGACGATCTCGTGCGCCAGGGCAGGGTGCACGGAATCATCGGCATCGGCGGGGGCACCGCGACGCTGGTGGCCACCTCGATCATGAAGCGGCTGCCCTTCGGCATGCCCAAGCTGATGGCCTCGCCGATGGCCGCGCACCCGGCCTACATCGATCAGTACGTGGGTACGCGCGACATCACGATGCACCACACGGTGCTCGACATCGTGAAGATGAATCCCCTGCTGCGCGCGCAGATCGTGAATGCGGTCGGGGCGATCTGCGGGATGGTCGAGATGACCCAGGGCACGAACATCCGCTTCGACAGGCCCTGCGTGGCGGTGTCCTCGTTCGGCTTCGGTGAGATGGCGGTGCAGTCGGCGCTCGGCATGCTGGAGGAGGCCGGCTTCACGCCGATCGTCTGCCATGCGCAGGGCAAGGGCGACCGGGCGATGGAGGAGATGATTCGCGACGGTGCCTTCCACGGCGTGCTCGACATCTGCATCGGCGGGGTGATGGAGCACCTGTTCAAGGGCAATCGCGACCCGGGCCCCGATCGGCTGATGGCGGCGGTCGAAACCGGCATCCCGATGGTGCTCGCTCCCTGTGGCCTGGACATCCTGTCGTACGGCGGCCGGGCCGACATGCTCGGGAAGACCAGCGACCGGCCGCAGTACGTGCAGGACCGCCTGCGCGTGCAGGTGCGTACCACGGCCGACGAGTTGCGCCAGGCCGCCGACGTGATCGCCGGGCGGCTGAACGATGCGCGCGGACCCTGGACCTTCCTCGTGCCGACGAAAGGCTGGTCGTCACTGGATCGCGAGGGTCGGCCGATCTACGATCCGGTGGCCGACGCGGCCTTCGTCACCCGCCTGCGGGAGCGGTTGGCGCAGCCGCAGCGTCTGAGGGAGGTCGACCTCCACCTGTACACGCCTGAATTCGCGCGTGCGGCGGTCGACGAGTTCGTGCAGCTGTTCCGGCAGGCGCAGGGACAGGCGCAGCCGGCGGCGCCTGCCGTCACTCAGGAGTAACGGCGATGCTGGTGCGCAACTGGATGCATGCCGATCCGATGACGATCCCCAGCGACACGCTGGTTTCGGAGGCCAAGCGACTGATCAGCGACAACAACCTGCACGCGTTGCCGGTGGTCGACGACGGCCGCCTGCGCGGGCTGGTCACGCGCGCGAACCTGCTGCGGATGGGGCAGTTCGTGCTGCGCACGCAGGACCCCGACGAATTCTCGTTCTTCGTGACGCGGCTCAGGGTGCGCGACGTGATGGTGCGCAATCCGGCCATCGTGCAGGTGACCGACACGATGGAACACTGCCTGCGACGCGGCCAGGAACTGGGGGTCGCGCAATTCCCGGTGATGGACGGGGATCGGGTCGCCGGCGTGATTTCGGCCAACGAGATCTTCCAGCTGGCCGCGCATTGCCTGGGCGCATGGGAGCGGCGCAGCGGCGTGACGCTCGCACCGACGCGGCTCGGGCCCGGGGTGCTGGGACGGATCACCGACGTCGCCGAGGCGGCCGGCGCGGTGTTGCAGGGCATCTATCCGATCGGGCCCACCGGCGAGCAGGTCGTGGACGAGTATCCGTACAAGCGTGTCATCATCCGCTTTCACGCCGATGACGTGTCGCTCGTGGTCGGCGCGCTGGAGACCGCCGGCTTTCCGGTGCTCGAATCGGTGGATGCCCGGCGGCATCCGCAGGCCGCATGAACCGTCGATCGGGAAGGGCGAACATGAGCTTGCCGTTGGTCGTGGCCATCACCGGCGCCACGGGCGTGATCTACGGCGTCGAGTTGCTGCGCGCGTTGAAGGCGCTGGGGCAGGAGACGCACCTGATCCTGAGCGAGGCGGCCGGGATGAACCTGGCGATCGAGACCGATTGCTCGCTGGATGACGTGCGCGCGCTCGCCGACGTGGTCTATCCGAACAAGGACGTCGGCGCCGCGGTGGCCAGCGGGTCGTTCCGCACCCGCGGCATGATCGTCGCGCCGTGCACGATCAAGACCCTGTCGGCGATCGCGAATTCCTTCACGTACAACCTGGTGGTGCGCGCGGCCGACGTGACGCTCAAGGAGCGTCGCCCGCTGGTGCTGATGGTGCGCGAGACGCCGCTGCACAAGGGCCACCTGGAGCTGATGACGCGCGCGGCCGACTGCGGGGCAATCATCCTGCCGCCGATGCCGGCCTTCTATCACCAGCCCGCCTCGATCCTGGACATCGTGCACCAGAGCATCGGCAAGGCGCTCGACCAGGTCGGCGTGGAGCACCAGCTGTTCCGCCGCTGGCACGGCCACGATCGCGGCGCGGCGCTGGAAGCGCCCGACGAGGCGCGCGGCGCCGCAGCAGCGCGCCCGGCAACCACCCGGAAGTCCCTGCGCGTCGCCGGTCGCTGAACGGCGGTGCCGGCAGGGTTGGCCGGTGTTCGGGGCACGGGCGACGGCCGGAGAATGCCGCTCGAAGACGCCGTACCCGCGGTGCACCCGGGCCACGGTCAGCGACAGCGCGCGAGGACGTCCTCGGGAATCGGGACCGCGTGGATGCGCGTGCGATCGCCCGGATCGCGCGCGCAGAACGCGCGTGTCTCGCGGCTTTCGCAGATCAGGTCGTCACCCCGCAGGATCGTGTGTTTCTGAACGAACACCTTCGGGCGCCACGCCTCGACCTCGGTGCGGATCTCCAGCGTCTCGCCGTAGGTGGCGCTCTTCAGGAAGCGGGTGTGGTGTTCGAGCATCGGCGTGCCGATGATGCCGCTGATGCGCTCGAGCTCGTGCCACGGTGGCACACCGAAGCTCATGAAGAAGTGCAGCGATGCCGCGTCCATCCAGCGGTGATAGCGCGGGAAAAAGACGATCCCGGCGGGGTCGCAGTCGCCGAAACGCACGTCGACCTTCATTGTCGCGGTCTTGCTCATGCGGGGGTCCCGATCCTGGGCAAAGCGCCAATGATAGCCGCTTCGCGCCGGTGCCCAGGGGTCAGTCGCCGCCGATGAGTTTCAGGCGCTGCACCTTTCCGGACGGGCCACGCGGAAGCTCGTCGACGAAGCGGATCTCCCTGGGCGTCTTGTACTGCCCAAGGTGCGTCGTGCAGAACGCGCGCAGCTCCTCGCGCAGCGATTGTTCATCCTGGGGGGTGCGCGCGCGCCGCTCTTCGCGGACGATGACACAGGCGAGGATTTCCTGGCCGTAGTGCCGGTCGGGCAGCCCGACGGCGGCGGCGTCGGCCACTGCCGGATGGCGCAGCAGCACCTCGTCGATCTCGCGCGGTGCGATGTTCTCGCCGCCCTTGATGATCAGCTCCTTGATCCGGCCGGTGACGTGAAAGTAACCGTCCGCGTCGCGCGTTCCGAGGTCGCCGGTGCGCAGCCAGTCGTCGAGAAAGGCCGAACGGGTCGCCTCCGGGTCGTGGTAGTAGCCGCGGGTGACCTGCGGCCCGCGGATCAGGATCTCGCCGGTTTCGCCGTCGGGCAGGGTCTGGCCCGCCGCGTCGACGATGCGCGCCTCGCAGCCCGAGGGCCGGCCCACCGAGCCGATGCGGCGCGCTCGCGCCTCGATCGGATTGCTGAAGGCCGGCGCGACCGTTTCGGTCAGGCCCATGGTCTCGATGATGCCGATGCCGAATTTCGCCTCGAAGGCACGGTGATGCTCGGGGGGCAGCGCGGCCGACGCCGAGCGGCAGAAGCGGATCGCCGCGAGTTGCTCGCGCGGGGGAGATTCGCCCTCGAGCAGGTAGCTGATGATCGTGGGCACGACGTTGATCCAGGTGCAGCGATGCGCCAGCACCGTCGGCCAGAAACGACCAGCCGAGAAGCGCGGCGCGATCGCCAGGCTGCCGCCGTGGGCGAGTGGGGCGAGCATCGTCACCGCGAAGGCGTTGATGTGGTAGAGCGGCAGCACTGCCGCAACGCGGTCGGCGGGCCCGAGTCGGTGCTCGCGACTGATCGCGTGTGCGTTCGCAGCCAGGTTGGCGTGCGTGAGCATCACCCCCTTCGGCTTGCCGGTCGTTCCGGAGGTGTACATCAGCAGCGCCAGATCTTCGGGCGAAGGCGCCCGCTGCGGCGTGCCGGGCAGGTTCGCCGCGGGGACCCCGCCCGTCGCATCGGGCGCTTCTTCGCCGGAGATCACCGTCGTATCCGGATCGACCTCGATGATGACCGGCAGCGGCTGGCTGCCGGCAAGGATCTCGCGCAGCCGCGCCGTCCAGTCGGGCGAAGCAAAGATGAGCCGGCAGCCGGCATGCCCGATCACGTAGCGCATCTGCCCGGGTTGCGACAGCAGGTTCACCGGGACGACTGCGCGACCGCTGTACATCGCACCCAGCAGCAGCCGCACTGTCGCGATGCCGTTGGGCATCACGATTGCAACGTTCTCGCCGACGGCGACGCCGAGTCGGTCGAGCAGCGCGCCGACGCGCCGGCACGAGGCCTGCAGCGCGGCGAAACCGAGGGTGCAACCGGTTTCGGTGGCCACCAGCCAGGTGGCGTCGCCCCGGTCGGTGGCGCGCGCGTCGACCAGGGCGGTGACGGTGCGCGGATCCCCCGGACGGTGGTGTTCGATGCCCATCGTGCCGGCGGTCAGCGTCCGTGCTTCTCGAAGAAAGGGCCGAGCAGGTCTTCGAGCGCGGGCACTCGCTCCGCGATCGGACGCGAGATTCGCGTCAGGTTCATGTAGTGGCGCACGTTCATGTTGTCGCTGAAGTTGTTGCCGCCCCAGGTGCCGCATCCCATCGACAGCGAGAAGGGCAGGCCGTTGTCGAAGCTGCCTCCGGTGGCGATGCAGTGCGCCTGGTTGACGATCACGCGCGCCACCGGCAGGCGCAGCCCGAGTTCGAGCGCGCGCGTGGCGATCGTGCTGTGCAGGCCAACCGAGTGCCCGGCGCCCATGTAGTTGTAGATGCCCTGCACGATGCGCCGTGCGTCGTCGAAGTCCTGCGCCACGTACAGCGCGAGCACCGGCGAGAGTTTTTCACCCGAGAACGGGTGCGCCGCGCCGTAGTCCGACTCCGTCACCATCAATACGCGCAGGTCGGCGCGCTGCGCGAGGTCGTGAAAGCCGGCGACGGCGGCGATCTCGCGCGCCGACTTGCCGATGACGTCGCCCGACAGCTTGCCGCCGGGCCACATCACCCGCTGCAGCGCCGCCTTGCGTGTATCGTCGAGCAGCGCCACGCCGCGCGCTTCGAGCGCGGCGACCAGCCGCTCGTGGGCGGCGCGCACGACGACCACGCTGTTCTCGGACGAGCAACTGGTGGCATTGTCGAACGTCTTGGAGCGCACGATGCGCCCGGCGGCCGCCTCGCAATCGGCGGTCTCGTCGACGATGCCCGCCACGTTGCCGGCGCCCACGCCGAAGGCCGGCGTACCGCAGGTGTAGGCGGCGCGCACGTTGCTCTGCGAACCGGTGGCGACGACCAGGTCGGCCTCGCGCATCAGCACTGCGGTGGCTTCCCTGGTGATGGTGCCCGGCAGCATCTGCACCAGGTCGCGCGGCGCGTCGACGCGGTCGAACTGCGCGTGAATGAACTCCAGCAGTTTCGCGCAGGTGCCGCGTCCCTTCGGACTGGGCGCGACCACGATGGCGTTGCGCGCCTTCAGCGCGTTGAGGATCTTGTTGGCGGGCGTGGCGGCCGGGTTGGTGGATGGCGTGATCGCCGCCACCACGCCCACGGGCCGCGCGATCTCGACGAGGCCGCGCTCCGGGTACTCGGCGACGACGTCGACCGTCCTCATGCCGTGCAGATCGCGCAGCAGGCCGAGCGTCTTGCGGTGGTTCTTGCGGATCTTGTCGCCGACGTTGCCTACGCCGGTGTCGGCGACGGCCTGTTCGGCCAGTGCGCGATTGCGGCCCGGTTCGAGGATGGCCCAGGCCGCGGCCGCGACCACGTCGTCGACGCGCGCCTGGCTCCAGCCGTCGGCGATCGCCTGTGCAGCGCGCGCCCGCTGCACGACCTGCCGCACCGCCTCCACGGCCGGGTTCACGGTTTCGCTCATGTCTGTCTTGCCCTCCCGATGAAGCGCTGGTCGCGGCGCTTCTGGCGCACCGCGCGCACGATCGGCCAGAACAGTCCGATCAACGCAAGCACCATCACGACGCCGCTGATCGGGCGGCGGAACAGCACGGTCCAGTCGTTGTCGAAGCTCACCATCATGGTCATGAAGTTGGTCTCGGCCAGGGGGCCGAGGATCGTGCCCAATACCAGTGGCGCGATCGGAAAGCGAAAGCGCTCGAACAGGTAGCCCACCAGCCCGAAAGCGGAGATCACGTACAGGTCGGACAGGCTGTTGCGCGCGGCGAACGCGCCGACGAAGCAGAACACCACCACGAACGCCGAGACGATCGCCTCGGGCGCATCGAGCACCTTGCACAGCGGCCGGATCGCGAAGTAGCCGAGCACGCACATGCCGATGACCGACAGGAACACCGCCGCGAACACCGTGTAGACCAGGCCGGTGCTGCTCACGAACACCTGCGGGCCCGGCTGGATGCCCTGCAGCAGGAACGCGGCGAGGATGATCGCGGTGGCGCCGCTGCCCGGAATGCCCATCGCCAGCAGCGGCACCAGCGCGCCGCCCACCGACGCGGTGGCCGCCGACTTGGCGGCGACGATCCCTTCGGGCGCCCCGGTGCCCAGTTGCTTGCGGTTGGCGCCGTACTGGCTCTCGAGCCCATAGGCGACGAAGGCCGAGACCGTTGCGCCCGCCCCCGGCACGATCCCCACCACTACGCCGGTGAGCGTGCCGCGCAGCAGCGTGAACTTCATCGCCACGATTTCTGCCCAGCGCGGCAGTGCCGTGCGAAAGCGTGCCTGCCCGTCGCCCGCTTCGCCGGGCTCGGAGGCGAAGCCGGTACGCAGGCGCGTGAGCACCTCGCCGATGCCGTAGGCGCCCACCATCACCAGCAGGAACTCGATGCCGTCGAGCAGGAACGGCTGCCCGAAGGCGAAGCGCTCGGCGCCGTAGATCGAGTCGACGCCGACCGTGGCGATCAGCAGACCCATGCACAGGCTCACCAGCGCGTTCACCACCGAGTCGCCCGACAGCGCCACCACGCTGATCAGCCCGAAGAAGACGATCGCGAAGAACTCGGGTGACGAAAAACTCAGCGCCATGCGCGCCACCGGCTCGGCCATCGCCACCATCATCACCGCCGAGGCGATCCCGCCGATGAACGAGGCGGCCAGCGACCAGCCCAGCGCACGCGCGGCCTGCCCCTTGCGGGTCATCTCGTAGCCGTCCCACAGCAGCGGCACGTCCATCGGTTCGCCGGGAATGCGAAACAGGATCGAGGTGATCGCTCCGGCGTAGGTGCCCGAGGCGTACATCGCGGTGAGCAGGATCAGCGCCGGGCCCACCCCCATCTTGTAGGTGAACGGCAGCGCCAGCACGACGCCCATCACCAGCGTGAGCCCGGGCAGCACCGCCACCAGCATGCCCAGCACCAGGCCAATGAGCAGCACCAGGAAATTCACCGGCGTGAGTACCGTCGCCACGCCGCCCAGCAGGTGCATCAACACGTCCATTGCGCGCGCTCTCAGCTCACGCCCAGCAGACGCAGCAGTGCCAGCGACAGCGCGCGAAACGGCCCCGCGCCCAGCGGCAGCGAGATGTAGGCCACGCGCATGAAGATCACGATCAGCGCGAAGCTGCCCGCCGCGGCGAGCGCAAACGTCAGCAGCGGGCGCTTCAGACCACCGATCAGCATGAACGCCGCCAGAAACAGCGCGGTGGCGACGAAGAAACCCAGCCAGTCGACCCCGAGCGCAAAGGCGCCGATCGCCAGGATGCCCGCCAGCAGCCGTCCCGGGTATTCGCGCTGCGCCGGCTGCGCGGCGCCCGGTTCAGCGCTCGCCGCGGCCGGCTCCTCGTCGGCGAAGGGCGTCGGCTCGGCTGGATCGTGATGCAGCGCTTCGGCGAGCCCGTCGGCGGTGAACGCGGTCTTCACCACCAGCCGCTTGACGACCTCGTACAGGCACAGTGCACCCATGACCATGATCACCAGCTTCGGCCAGAAGTCGGGCCCGATCCGCCGCCCGCCCTCGGCGGCACGCGTGTCGATCTGCATCGCGGCCCAGTACAGCAGGACCGAGACCAGCAGCATCACCAGATGCGGCAGCGCGCGTCGCATACGGCGGATCACTCGTGCAGTGCGGCCCGTCGGCCGCATCAGGACTTCACGGGCATGTTCGACTCGATCCGCTCGAGCTCGGTCTTCAGGAACGCTGCGGACTTGTCCGCCGGGATGAAGCTGTCCGCGAAGGCGAGTTCGTCGGTGAGGTACTGCCGGAAGTCGTCGGTTCCCGCCGTCTTCTCGACCGCGGCGGACAGCGTCGCCACGTGCTTCGGGTCGGTGCCGGCGCGCACGACGATCGCCCGGAACTGGCTGATCACCAGCGTGAAGCCGGAGTCCTTTGCCAGCGGGACGTCGACGTAGCCGGTCTGCGGCTGGTCGGCGAAAAACGTCACCGGGCGCATCTGCCGGTTCGCGAGGAACGAGCGCACGTCGCCCGCCTGCTCGATCACCACGTCTGCGTGGCCGCCGAGCACCGAGGTGTAGCGCTCGCCGGGCGCGGCGAACGGGACTACGCGGAACTTGTAGCCCCTGGCGTTCATCTGGTTGACGAGGATCTCGTCGACGCTGCCGAAACCGGTGACGCCGACCTTCATTTCGTGGGTGCGTGCGTCGGCGAGCAACTCGGCGAAATTCTTCCACTTCGCGTCGTTCTTCACGAACAGTCCGCTGGGTTGCCGGATCATCACCCCCAGCGGCGTGATGTCGGCGAGTTTCCAGCGACCCTTGCCGCCGGCCAGCGTGGCGAGCGTGTCGCCGATCAGGATGCAGATCGTGTAGCCGTCGGCCGGCGCCGACAGCAGCTTCGCGGTCCCGGTGTTGCCGGTGGCACCGGTGATGTTCAGCACCGGCAGCGACACCTTCAATTCCGCCTCGAGCAGCTTGCCGGTGCGCCGCGCCAGCTGGTCGGCCCCGCCACCGGCGCCCCACGGCACCACGAATTCGATCGGCCGCGACGGGAACTTCTCCTGGGCTCGCGACAGGGCTGGCGACAACGCGAGAACGCCGGCCGCCGACAGCAGGGCGCGGCGCGACGGATCGGGTTTGCGGGAGGGGGCGGGTTGGTTCGGTGCAAGCATCGTCGTCTCCTGGTTTCGGAATCATATTAATGAGGATTGCGGTGCAACATAGTCTCGATTAATGTAATTCGAGATGCGCTCGTGAAGGGAGGGCTTCGCATGCAGAGCAACCAGTCCAATGCGGCGGCGCTGCGGGCGTTCCGCGTTCTGGAGGTCGTCGCGGCGCGGATGGACGGCTGCGCACTCGCCGAGGTCGTCGAGTTGCTGGCGCTACCGAAGCAGACCGTGCATCGGATCGTCGGCCAGCTGCAGTCTGCCGGGTTGCTGGGTCGCGAACCGGCAGGTCGCAGATTGCAGCTGGGCGTGCGCATCGAGCGCATGGCGCTCGATGCCCTGATGAACGGGCCCGCGCGTCAGCAGCGCCGTGCGATCCTGCAGCGGCTGGTCGACACGATCGGCGAGACCTGCAACCTCACCGCCCTTGCCGGCACGGACGTCGTCTATCTCGACCGTGTCGAGACTTCCTGGCCATTGCGGATGATGCTCGCGCCGGGATCGCACGTGCCGCTGCACGCGACCTCCAGCGGCAAGCTGCTGCTCAGCCTGCTGCCGAAGGCGCAGCGCGAACGGCTGATCGCGCAATTGTCGCTGCGCGGCTATACCGGCGCCACCATCGTCGATCGCGAAGCGCTCGCGCGCGAACTGGTCGAGACGCGCCGGCGGCGCATCGGCATCAACCGTGCCGAGCATCTGCGCGGTCTGAACGGGATCGCTGTGCCGGTCATGCTGGAGCGGCAACGGGCGTGTGCGGCAGTCGCGGTGCAGGCGCCCGAAGGGCGCATGACACTGGACGAACTGCTCGGCCAGGTGCCGCGATTGCGTGAGGCCGCCGAGGCCATGCGCGCCACCTTCGGATAGCGGTGGGCGAGCAGGCCGCGCGCGCGAGGGGATCGACGTGGTTGACAGGCCGGTGCGACACCACGCATATTCGGCGACGGTCACGGGCAGAACACGGTGCCGCTCCATCGACGGGCCGCACCCACGACACGGGGAGGCAGCATGGCAGGCACAATCAGGATCGGCGCGGCAATGGTCGTGGCGCTGGCATTCGCGTTCGGCGCAGTCGCCGGCGTGGCGGCGCAGGAGTTGAAGATCTCGCACCAGTTCAAGGCGAATGCCGATGGCCGCGATCTCGCCACGCGCGTGTTCGTCGACGAAGTGACCAGGCACGACAGGAACATCCGGTTCCGCATCTTTCCGTCGAGTTCGCTGGGCATCAAGCCGGTGGCGCAGTTCGACGCGCTGCAGAACGGCACGCTCGAGATGGCAGTCTTCCCGATGTCGTACGCGGCGGGGAAGGCGAAGGAGTTCTCGGCGGTGATCCTGCCGGGCACGATCCCGAATCTCGACTTCGCGATGCGCCTGAAGAACTCTGCGTACCGCGAGAAGTTGCAGGCGCTGGCGCACCGGCACGGCGTGCACATCGTCACCTGGTGGTGGACGCCCGGCGGTTTCGCGGCGAAGGATCGTGACATCACCGATCCGAAGTCGGTTGCCGGCCTGAAGATGCGCGCTGCCGATCCCACCTTCGAATCGATGCTGAAGAACGCCGGCGCCTCGGTGGTCAGCATGGCTTCGAGCGAACTGTATCCGGCGCTGCAATCCGGCGTGCTCAACGCCACGCTGACCTCGGCCGAGACGTTCGTCAGCATGCGCATTTACGAGCAGACAAAGCACGCGACGGTGCCCGGTGACTACACGCTGTGGATGCTGATGCAGCCGCTGGTCATGTCGAAGCAGCACTGGGACAGGCTCACGCCGGCCCAGCAGAAGATCTTCGAGGACGCTGCAGCGAAGTCCGACGAGTACTTCCTCAAACTGCAGCGCGAGGCGGGCGAGAAGATGGCCGAGGCTTACCGCAAGGCCGGCGGCAAGGTGCACCAGATGACCAGGGCCGAGTTCGACGAATGGCTCGCGCTGGCCAAAGAGACCTCGTGGAAGGAGTTCGCGGCGATCTCGCCCGAAGCCCGTGAACTGATCGACGCGCTGCTGCAGGCCAGATAGGGTCTGTTCACCGGTCCCGAGCCGCGCATGCGCACTTTCGTCCGGGCGGTCGACCGCCTCGGCGACCTGTTGGCAGTCGTCGCGGCGGTGCTGCTGGTGGCGGCGTCGATCGTGATCACCTGGAGCGTGATCTACCGTGCGCTGGGCAACTCCACGTTCTGGGAGATCGAGTTCTCGGTCTACATGATGGTGGCGTCGCTGTTCCTGGCTTCGCCCTACACGCTGAAGACCAACGGCCACGTGGGCGTCGATCTGCTCTCTCACTACCTGCCCCAGCGTCATCGCGTGCGACTGGCCACGGTCGTGGCGCTCGTCGGGTTGCTGGTGTGCCTGTACCTGACGGTGCTCGGCGCCGAGCTTGCCTGGGGCGCGTGGCTGCGCGGCGAGCGCACCGAGAGCACCTGGGCACCCAGCAAGTGGCCGCTGTTCGTGACGATGCCCGTAGGGCTTGGCCTGACCGCGTTGCAGTACGTGGTCGAACTGATCCGTTCGCCCGACCCGGGGATTCCCGCGCATGAATGAGATGCAGGTCGGGCTGCTGATCCTGGTGATCACGCTGTGCGTGCTGTTCTCCGGGCTGCCGATCGCCTGGGGCCTGACGCTGGTCTCGCTCGGTTTCCTGCTGGTGTTCGAAGGGGCCGGCAGCATCGCCAACGTGCCGATCGTGATGATGGACGAACTGGCTTCGTTCGCGCTGCTGACGATTCCGCTGTTCGTGCTGCTCGGAGCAGCGATCGGCTCGTCGGCGGCAGGGCGCGACATCTACGAGTCGCTGCATCGCTGGCTGGCGCGTGTGCCCGGCGGCCTGGTGATCGCGAACATCCTCGCCTGCGGCGTGTTCTCGGCGATCTGCGGCTCGAGTCCGGCCACCGCGGCGGCCATCGGCAAGGCTGGCGTTCCGGAGATGCTGCGTCGCGGCGTACCGCCGGCGCTGGCCACCGGCGCGATCTGTGCCGGCGGCACGCTGGGCATCCTGATCCCGCCGTCGATCACGATGATCCTCTACGGGCTGGCCACCGAAACCTCGATCGGCCGCCTGTTCCTGGCCGGCATCGTCCCGGGCATTCTGCTGGTGGTGTTCTTTTCGCTGTATGCGTGGCTCTCGACGCTGCTGTCGCGCCGCGGGGTCGAGGCCGAGGCGGCGCACTACTCGCTCGCGCAGAAGATGCACGGGATCGGGCGCGTCACGCCGTTCATCGCGATCATCGTGGCCATTGCCTACGCGATGTACGGGGGCCTTGCGACGCCGTCGGAAGTCGCAGCGATCGCGGCGGTGCTTGCGCTGATGCTGGTTTTCGCGATCTACCGTGCGTGGCGCGCCGACGACCTGTGGCGGATCATGAGCGAGACGGTACGCGAGTCGACGATGATCCTGATGATCATCGGCGCGGCGGCGATCTTCTCGTACATGATGTCGCTGCTCTACGTCACCCAGACCGCGGCGCAGGCGATGGTCGACCTCGGCCTGAATCGCTGGGTCCTGATGGTCGCGATCAATGCGTTCCTGCTGCTTGCCGGCTGCTTCCTGCCGCCGGTGGCGATCATCGTGATGGTGATGCCGATCCTCACGCCGGTGCTCGAGGCCAATGGTTTCGACCTGATCTGGTTCGCGGTGATCCTGACGATCAACATGGAAGTCGGTTTGATCACACCCCCGGTGGGGCTGAACCTGTACGTGCTCAAGGGGGTGGCGCCGCAGGTGCCGCTCACCACGGTGCTCCTGGGCGCGATGCCGTTCGTTGTGATCATGCTGCTGACGATGGTGTTGCTGGCCATCGCTCCGGAACTGGCGACCTGGCTGCCGAACCAGATGATGGGCGGTTGAGGCCGCGAACGCCGCCGCTGCTGCGCGATAGCGCCGACACTCGCCGCCCGCGCGGGCTGCACTCGCCGCGGCCGGCTGTTCATACTGCGGTGCAATAACCCGGCGCCCATGCGCCCGGTTGCGGGACTGTCTTCAGCCCACCACCGGTGGCCTGGACAGCGCGCCACAGCTGCGACCGGGGTTGCCACGAGGCTCGTCGTGTTCGATCGATCATCATTTGCGGGAAGAAAACGAGTAATTGTTCAGCATATTTCGATGGAGTATTCTCAAGGATTGTTGATGAGTGATTCCGACCGATGCATACCGCACCCCCGATTCCCACCTCGACCCGGTCCAACGATACCGCCCGTCCAGCGCCTGGCACGCTCGCGGACGTAGTCGGCTGGATCGACGCTGCCGCCGCGCTCGCAGTGCGCGAGCGTCGCGACTTCCGCGGGGCCGTGCGCACCGTCTGTGCAATCCTCGGCAGCGAGCCATGGGCCTTGCCGGCTGACGCGGCCGAGATTGGCCGGCGGCTGGCAGCCATACCGAAGCCGTCCCGCGGGCGCGCTGACAAGACGGTGGCCAACGTCCGCTGGCGGCTTGGGCGCGTCATTGCACTCGCCAACGGCACAGGAGTGCCGCCGCAGCGCGGGTTGGCGGTCTCGCCGGCCTGGGCGGTGCTGTCCGAGCGGCTGGCGAGCCAGCGCCTGCGCAGCGGCCTGTCGCGGCTGATCCGTGCGGCGTCGGCGAGCGGCGTCGAGCCCGAACAGGTGTCGGATACCCTGCTCGAGTCGATCGCGCAGCACGTCGCGGCGGGCTCCGGTGACGCCAGGGCACGGGCCTTCCAGGCCATGGCGGCGAACTGCTGGAACGAGGCGGCGAGCGCGGTGGCGGGCTGGCCAGCCATCCGGCTCACGCCACCGCCGCAGCAGGCAATTCGCCCGAAGCGTCTGCCGCTGGAGGCCTTTCCGGTGAGCTTCCAGCGCGACGTCGACAACTATCTTGCATGGGCTGCCGGATCGGGGCGGCTGGCGCGTGGTGGTGCGTCGCGCGGCCTGTCGCCGGCCAGCGTGCGCTTGCGCCGCGAACACCTGCGGCTGGCTGCTTCCGCGCTGGCCCGCCGCCTCGGCTACGCGCGCCGGGTGATCGACCTCGCCACGCTGGTCGAGCCAGTCAACTTCAAGCTGGCCCTGACCGAATACCTGGAGACGGGTGCGGGCTCCGGCACGAGCGCCTTCGTTCGCGGGCTTGCCGGCACCCTGTTCGGTGTTGCCCGGCAATGGGTGAAAGCGCCCGCCTCGAAACTCGATGCGCTCGGGCAATTCAAGCGGCGCCTGGGCAGCGGCGCGCCCGGTCTCGCCGAGCGCAGCCGCCGGGCCATCGAACCGTTCGCCGATCCGGTGATGCTCGCGCAGTTGCTCGCGCTGCCCGAACGGCTGCTCGCGCAGTCCGCCGGAGGCGCTTCACTGCAACCGCGGGCGGTGCGCCGGGCGCAGGTGGGCGTAGCGATCGCGTTGCTGCTCGTGGTTCCCTTGCGACTTCGCCAACTGGTCACGCTGAGGCTCGGGCACGAACTGCGTTGCGCATCGGGTACGCAAGCGGGTACGCCAGGACCGTTGTCGATCGTCGCCGGTGCAGTCGGTGCAGCCGCTGCAACCGGGATACCGGGGCACCCCATCGGCGGCCGCGCCGGGCAGGTGCTCGACGAGTACCTCGTTCATTGCCATCGTGCGTTGCTGCCGAATCCCGATGGCTGGCTGTTCGTGTGCCCCGATGGCTCACGGGTCGCGGAGGCGGCGCTTCGTCATGGCATCGCCGCCGAAACGCGACGAACCATCGGCGTGGCCCTCACGCCGGGCCGCTTCAGGCATCTGGCGGCAGCATTGGTGCTGCGCGAGCGGCCCGGTGATCTCGATCTGGTGCGAAGCCTGCTCGGACATCACGATCCGCGAACCACATCGCGCCTTTATGCCGGAATCGGCGCACGGGGCGCCGCGTCCGCGTATGCCGCCGTGCTCGATCGCAGCGCGAACAGAACCTGATCGCGGTGCAGGAACGCTGCCGGCACGTTCAGCACGAACGCCTGCAGCGGCGTAGCATCGGGGCTGGCCAGCGGGTTCTCGGGGCTGCGGCTCGCGGACGACGGGTTCGCCTCGATGCTGGTCGTACAGGAGGCTGCATGCTCCGAAGCACTCCGGTCACGACGAAGCTTCCGGTGATCGACCTGGAGCGCGCAGCGCCCGAGGTCGGCTCTCCGGCTGATGCGGATCGCGACGCATTGCTGGCCGGGCTGCGCGCGCCACGGGCGTGGATCGCGCCGAAGTTCTTCTACGACGCGCTGGGCTCGACGCTGTTCGATGCGATCACCGAGCTCGACGAGTACTACCTGACGCGCACCGAGCGCGCGATCCTGCGTGCGCGCGAGCGCGAGATCGCGGCCGCCTCCGGATGCGACGGCGGGACGCTGATCGACCTGGGCGCGGGCAACGGTGAGAAGGCGGCCAGCCTGTTCGCGGCCCTGCGCCCGCGCGAGTACGTTGCGGTGGATATCTCGGTCGACTACATGCATCACTCGCTCGAAGTGCTGCAGCGGCGATTCCCGGGCATCGTGATGACCGACATCGGCGCCGACATCGCCCGGCCGCTGGTGCTGCCCGCGCACATCGGGCGCACCCGCCGATTGTTCTTCTATCCGGGATCGTCGATCGGCAACTTCGTGCCCGACCAGGCGCAGCGGTTCCTTGCGGGTCTGGGTGCCCACGTCGACGACACGGGCGCGCTGCTGATCGGTGTCGATCTGGTGAAGGACGCGGCCACGCTGCAGGCCGCGTACGACGATCCGCTTGGCGTGACCGCCGCGTTCAACCTCAATGTGCTGCGGCGGGTCAACCGGATCATCGGCAGCGACTTCGTGCTGGCCGACTGGCGTCACGTGGCGTTCTTCGATGCGGCGCACAGCCGCATCGAGATGCATCTGGAGGCCCGGCGCGCAGTGTGCGTGCGCTGGGCCAGCGGGGAGCGTCGGTTCGCTGCCGGTGAACGGATTCATACGGAGAACTCGTACAAGTACCCGCTCGAAGCGTTCGCCGCGCTGCTCGGTCGCGCCGGGCTCGAGCAGCACGCCTGCTGGACCGATGAGCGCCAGTGGTTTGCCGTGGTGCTGGCGCGGCGATCAGGCGCGCGGCGCCGCAGCGACTGCGGCGAGCCCACGCCGGACGATGGCGGGGCTGCGGATCAGAAGCGGTAGGCGAGCGTCGCCTGCAGCGTGCGCGGGCGCCCCGGAACGTAGTGACCCCGATAGAGGAAGTCGGCGTAATGCCGATCGGCGAGGTTGAACAGATTGAGCTTGAAGCTGAAGTCGCCGCGCACGTATTCGGCCATCAGGTCGACCGACACGAAGCCCGGCGCCTCCACCTGGCTGGCCGCGGACAGGCCGACCGGCTTGTCGTAGCTGCGCGCGGTGAGGCCGCCGCCGACGCGCCACTCCGGACTGAGTCGGTAGGTGCTCCACAAGGACGCGGTGTGCTTCGGCGTCAGGCCGGGGCGCGAGCCGACCGGCTCCGTGCCGGGCGCTCCGCTGGAGCTGTCGACCCGCGCCACCGGGATGAACGCGTACGAGACGTAGACTTCCCAGCGCGGCGTGATGCGCCCGGCCACGTCGAGTTCGAAGCCGGCGGCGTGGCGCTTGCCCGAGAGCACGTAGTTGCACGCGTTCACCGTGTCGGCGTCGCGGTTGCGCTCGTTGTGCTTGGTCGAGTGAAACAGCGCGAAGCGCGTCGACAGGCGACCGCCCGCGGCCTCGATGCGCCCGCCCAGTTCGATGTTGCGACTCTTCTCGGGGTCGACGTCCGCGGTGCCGGCGTCGTACTGGTAGGTGTCGCCCGACGTGTTGAACGAGGTGCCGTACGACAGGTGCCAGGACTGCTGCGGCGTGGGCTGGTAGAGCAGGCCCAGCCGCTGGCTGAGCAGCGAATCGTCGCGCTCGATCACGGTGGCCGGCGTCACCGAGCACGGGTTGTTGGGGTTGGCCGCGATCGCGATGTTCCGGTAGGTGCCCTCGAAGCGATCCCAGCGCAGGCCGCCGAGCAGCTTCCACGACGGCGCGAGGGTGACCAGGTCCTGCGCGTAGACACCGAGCGCCCGGGCTTCGAACGTGCGGTTCTTCGTGACTGCACGCAGTGATTCGCTGACACGCGCACCGTCGTCCGGCGTGCCGACCGTGGTGGTCGGTTTGGCCAGCGACACGCCGGGCGGCACGGTCGCGGCGAAGTTGTCGAACGCCTCGTCGGCCAGGTCCACGCCCGCCTGCACCGAGTGCTCCCGCCCGAACCAGCGGTGTTTGCCGCTGTAGTCGCTCTGCACGTAACGCGTGTCCATGTTCATGAGCTTGTTGTTCGTGCCGCGGGTCAGCACCGTCGCGTCGCCGAAGGTGTCGGCGTTCACCGCCAGCCCGTTCGGCTGGAGGGCGGCCGGCGCGAAACGGATCGCGCTGGCACGCTGGTCGCGCTCGTATTCGGCGATGCGCAGTGCGGTGCGCAGTTCGGCGTCGTCGCCGAAACGGAAGACGTGCGAGAAATTGCCCTGGGTGGTGCCGGTCTTCGCATAGTCGCTCGCCATCCCGTAGTAGTGCTTCGGATCGGTCTTCCACAGGTAGCTGCCGCCCGAGCCCCCCGGAGCGAGCCACGGCAGCCCGTAGTGGATGCCGTTGTCGTTGCGCAGGTGGTACAGGCCGGCGGAGAACTCGTGACGCGTACCGATGCCCCAGCGGTAGCTTGGCGCGATGCCGTAGTTGTCGAGCGGCACGCCGTAGTCGTCGGCGCGCGTCACCACTGCGTTGACGCGCAACGCCGCGTTCTCGCCGGTGCGCCGGTTGACGTCGGCCAGCGTGCGCAGATATTGGCCCGAGCCGAGCGTCAGCCCCACCTCGTTCTGGTCGACCAGCAGCGGCCGCTTGCTGACCTGGTTCACTGCTCCGCCGGTGGAGCCGCGGCCAAACAGCATCGAGGCCGAACCGCGCAGCACCTCGAGGCGATCCCAGTCGAAGCTGTCGCGCTCGTAGAACGCCGGGTCGCGCATGCCGTCGATGAAGATGTCGCCCGAGGCCTGCAGCGAGAAGCCGCGCAGGCGGATGTCTTCCTCGGCGCCTTCGGCCGCCTGGAAGCTCACTCCGGAGGTGTGCTTGAGCGCCTCCTTCAGGGTGTCGAGGTTGCGATCGTCGATCAGCCGCTCGGTGATCACGGTGACCGACTGGGGCACGTCGCGCAGCGGCTGGTTGCCCTTGCCGATCGTGGTCGTGGTAGTACGCAGCGATTCCTTGCCGGTGACCGTCTCGGGTGCGGCCGTGGCGCGTACCGCGGGCATCACCGCATCGTTCGCCGCGGTACTCCGCCGCGGGTCGTCGTCGGCGGTTTGCGCGGGTACGAGACCGCTTGCGCAGAGCCCGGCCACCAGTGCGGCGAGCGGCGACAGGCGCGGGGGGCGGGTTGCGCTGCGATGGTTGCGGGCGAGAGGCATGGGCAGACTCCGATGTCGGTGAAGTGGAAGATGACCCCGGGAGCGACGGGGGGCGAAGGCCAGCGAGCGAAAGCCGGGGAGCGCGGGACGAGGGACGAGGGACGAGGGACGCGATCCGCCGGAGACGTCAATGCCTTTCGGGTTCGCTGACGAAGCCGATTCGGGTCAGCCCGGCACGTGAGGCGTCGGCGAGTGTTTCCGCGACGAAGCGGTAGTCGGTCGACTGATCCGCGCGCAGATGGATCTCGGGCTGGGGTTCACGCTCGCCCGCCACGAGCATGCGCTGCGCGGCTTCCTCGCGGCTGATCGCTTCGCCGTTCCAGAAGCGGCCACCGGCCGCGTCGATCGCGAAGTCGATGCGCTGGGGTTCGAGCCGGTTGACCTGCGAGTCTGCCCTGGGCAGATCGAGCCTGACGGCGTGGGTGAGCAGCGGTGCGGTGACGATGAAGATCACCAGCAGCACCAGCATCACGTCGATCAGGGGCACCATGTTGATGTCGGACATCGGCGCGGTGCCGCTCTTGCGGTCGAACGAGGCGAAAGCCATGGCTGGCGCTCCGCTTCTCAGGCGCCGGTCACCGCGTGCAGCGTCTGCACGGGGCCCTGCGACGGGTGTTCGACGGACTGCAGCGCCTGGCCCATCGACAGGAAGGTGAGCAGTTCGAACGCGAACGCGTCGAGTCGGGCGTTGAGCACGCGGTTGCCGCGCGAGATCGCGTTGTAGGCGACCACCGCGGGCACGGCAACGGCCAGGCCGATCGCGGTCATGATCAGCGCCTCGCCCACGGGTCCCGCCACCTTGTCGAGCGTGCCCGCGCCGGACATCCCGATCGCCACCAGCGCGTGATAGACGCCCCAGACGGTGCCGAACAGCCCCACGAAAGGCGCCGTCGCTCCGATCGTCGCGAGCGTGGTCAGACCGTTCTCGAGCCGCGTGTTCTCCTCGTCGAGCACCTTCTTGATCGTGCGCGTGACGAAATCCTGCGCGCTGCCGGCCTCCGACAGCCGGGAGGCGCCGTACTTCGCGTGGTGGGCCTGCGCGTGCATCGCGTGCGCGGCCAGGTGCGAGAACGGATCGCGCGCACCGTGCGTGGCGATCTCGGCGTTCACTTCTTCGAGCGAGCGGGCGTTCCAGAACAGGCGCAGGAACTGCTCGCTGCGGCGCCCGCGGATCGCCTGCGAGACCCCCTTGATCGCGATCAGCGCCCACGAGGCGATCGACATCGCGATCAGCAGCAGCAGCAGCGCGGTTCCCACCCAATCGGTTTGCGCGAGGAAGTGGGAGATCCCCGGCGCGGCAGTCGGTTCCAGCACGATCAACTCTCCAGTTCGAAAATCAGCGGCATCACGACCCAGAACGGCATCGGCACACCGTTCTCGGCATAGGGCTTGAAGCGGGTGGCACGCACTGTTGCCAGCGCTGCCTCGTCGAGGCGCGGATAGCCCGACGAGTGCACGACCACGGTCTCGCGCGGAGCGCCCGCGACGTCGACCAGAACCCGCACTTCGACGCGCCCTTCCTCCATCATTCGGCGCGACGCGTTCGGGTAGCGCAGCACCGGCAGGCTCAGGTATTCGACCGCGCGGATCGACAGGCTCTTCGGCGCCGGCGTCGGTGGTGCTGGAGCGGGGGCGGCGGCGAGCGTGGGAGCGTGCCGGGGTTCGTGCGGCGTGACCGCCGCAGCGGGCTCGGCCGGGGGGGCAGGCGTCGGCGTATCGGCCCTCGCAGGGAGCGGTTCCGGCGCCGGGGCGGGCGGTGTCACGAAGGCCGTTTCGGCGGGTCGGGGCGTCGCCTTCTTCCTCGCGATCACCGGGTGTGGTACCGGCGGCGCCGGCTTCACTTCGCGGGGCGCGTCCGGTGCCACATCGGGTCGCGGCACGACTCTGGGCGCTTCGGGGGTCGGCGGGCGAATCAGTTCGGCGAAGATCGGCGCGGGCCTTCCCGCGGCCAGGTGGGCGGTCGCCGGAACCCGTTGCATCAGCCAGAAAACGGCCAGTGCGTGCGCTGCGACCATGGCCAGCACCACTGCGGTCCGGGCCGATCGCGGCAGCGGGGCGGGTGCGTTCGGCACGGGGAGGGCGAGACTGGCGGACACGGAGCGGCGCACAATGTGGCAATCAAAGCGCGAATGATAGACATTCGCAGATGCGAATGCAAGGCATTCGTAATAAATTGGTCCGGTGCCGTGCCTGCGCCGGGTCGCCGACACAGCGTCCATCGCGTGACGCCCGGCTGCGTCGGGCGACCGGCAGGCGGTGGCGCGATCGCTGACGCGACGTGCGGCCGCTATGCTCCCCCCGAAGCGGTGCGCCCGAACCCGTCTGCCCCTCACGATGGAGACGCTGCAGATGCGTTTCACGATGGCCCTCCTGGCCGCGCTTGCGGCATCTCCTGCTTCGGTCCTCGCAGCCGATGCTGCGATCACCGTCTACGGCGGCTATCGCAGCGGCGGTGGCTTCACCGACGCTTACACGAACGAGGTGATCGATCTGGACGCTTCCGGCGCCTTCGCGGCGAGCCTCGATCTCGCGATGGATGCGAGCCGCCAGTTGCGGTTGTTCGTCTCGCGGCAGGGCTCGAGGCTCGCCGTGGCGACGCCGGGCTCGCCCGCAGCGTCGCTGGACGGCCGCTCGATGGCCGTGACCTATGTTCACGTCGGCGGCACGAATTTTTTCACCGGACCGATCGGCCCCGGTTCCTACGTGGTGGGTGGGCTCGGAGCGACGCGCTTCAGTCCGGCCATCAGCGGATTCTCGGCGACATGGCGCCCGTCGATGCACGTCGGCGTGGGTTACCAGTTGCCACTGTCCGCGAACCTGGCGCTGCGCTTCGAAGCGCGCGCCTACCTCACGCTGGTGAACAGCGAGGGCGGACTGTTCTGTTCGGGCGGCTGCGTGGTTTCGATCAGGGGCGACAGCTTCACGCAGGTCGATGCGCAGATCGGCCTGTCGGTGGTGTTCTAGGTGTGCGCCGTCGGTGACGTAGTTCCTACCGTTGGTCGGCCAATCGAGCGCATCTTCGGGCCTGGTGACAGGTGGACAAGGGAGAGCGCCATGCATGAAGCCAACTGGACTGTGTACGTCCTGCTTGCGGTGTTCTGGCTGGTGTTCGTGCTCTGGCGGGCCGGCTCTCGCTGACCGGCATGTGGTTCGACGTCAGCAGGCGCAGGTTCTCGATCGAGCAGATCGAGGCCGCGCTGCGGCAGGCGCAAGCGGGTACACCGGAAGCGGTGCTGGTGCGCCGACTCGGCGTCTCCGCACAGACTTTCGAGCGCTGGAAGAAGCGTTACGGGGGGTTGCCGCCTGCCCGGCATCTCGCCAATGCTACCGGCCTGGCGCTCCTGGACCGTCGTCGAACCCGGCAGTGACCCGGGCACTTCGGGCCAGCAAAACCCTGCAGCGGATTCCCGGGTGCGTGCGCGCAAACGTGAAGGCACAGGTGGAAGAACCGGCGCAACAGCGCGGTATCGAGGCCGTCACCGGATTCCTTCCATCCATACGCGCCCGCCTGCCATCGGCATCCGGGCGGGCGCGGCCGCACCTGACCACGTCGAAGCGATGGCTTCGTGGGTGCGGGTGCGTGCGACGTCGATCGCCGCAGCGATACGTTCGATGCCGTCACGGATCTGGCGTTCGTCGAGCGAGGAGAAACCGAGCAGGACGGTCCGCTCGGCGTAGGCACAGCCGCCGAGGTCGCACGCGCCGCCCGACTCGAGTGTGTAGATGCCGACGCCATGTTCCGCGGCCACGGCCTGCAGTTCCGCGGCGCGCGGCAGATGCCTGGGCAGGTGCCATGCGAGATGCATGCCGCATTCGGTGCCGGATACCGTCACGTCGCCGAAATGCCGCTGCAGGCTGTCGATCAGGCAGTTGCGGCGCTCGGCGTAGCTCTGGCGGATGCGACGCAAGTGGTTTTCGTAGCCACCGCGGGCGATGAACTCGGCCAGTACCGCCTGCTCCAGCCAGGAGTGACCGTTGTCGAGCAGTGCCTTGACCTGGCGTGTCGCCTCGACGAGGTGCTTCGGCACCACCAGGTAGCCCAGGCGCAGCCCCGCGCCGAGGGACCTGGAGAAAGTGCCGAGGTGAAGTACGTAGCCATGGCTGTCGAGACCCATCAGCGCGGTGATCGGCGAGCCCTGATAGCGGAAGTCACCGTCGTAGTCATCCTCGACGATGCGGGTACCCGTGCGTCGGGCCCAGTCGAGCAGGTGCAGGCGACGCTCCAGCGGCAGCGTGAATCCCATGGGGTACTGCCGTGAGGGCGTCACGTAGAGCAGAGCGGCGCCGCTATCCGGCAATGCGTCCACACACAGACCATTGTCATCGACGCCAACCGGCACCAGGCGGGCGCGGTAGCTCTCGTAAAGACAGGCTGCCCCCTGGTAGGCCGGATTTTCGATCGCGACGCTCATTCCCTCGCGCAGCAGCAGTCGTGCCGTCAGGTTGAACCCTTCCTGGCAACCGGCGACGATGACGATCTGGTCGGGGCCGACGTTGATGCCGCGTGTCGGTCCGAGATGATCGGCGATTGCCTTGCGCAGATCGATCAGCCCGGCGGGATCGCGGTATTCGGTCAGGCACGCGCCAGCCGTCGTCAGCGTGCGGTTGATGAGGCGTCGCCAGGCCTTGAGCGGGAACGATCGTGGATCGGGCCGACCGAGCCAGAAGTCGCAGGCCAGGCGCTTGTCGTTGACGATGGTCTGGGCGCGACCTTCGAACGCGATCGGGCGGTGGCGGGCAGAGCCGTGCATCCGGCTTGTGGCGACCGATTCCGGACGGCGGGCGGTGAGGCAGTTCTCGGGCAACTCGAGATTGACGTAGGTACCGATGGCGCCCCGTGTCTGCAGGTAGCCCTCGGCCTCCAGGCGCTCGTAGGCCAACACCACGGTGTTGCGTGATACGCCGAGTTGGCTGGCCAGGATGCGGCTCGCCGGCACTGGCGTGCCGGGTTTCAGGCGTGCGCCAAGAATCAGCCTGCGTATCTGCTCATGGAGTTGGGCCTGCAGCGACTGCTTGCTGCCCCGGTCGAGCGCGATCGGAAGTTCCATGGCGCCCCCCTCTGTCGGGCCCTGTGGCAGGGCGATCTTCCATGGCTTCATATTAGACCCTGAACCGGTGCCGGTCCGTAGGGCCAGGGTGTGACGCGCCTTTGGTGCCGCAACCCGGTGGCCGGTTCAGTCCTGCTTTTCGACCCGGCGCCCTTGTGCGAGGCTTGCGTCGAGGTCAGTCTCGGGCACTTCCTTGTGCACCAGGTTCTGGTGGCAGTCGATGCAAGTGGCCCCGTGCGTGCGCATCTTCGCGTGTGCCGCTCGGGCGTCGGCACCTGGCGGCTGCGGATCACGGTGGCAGGCGCGGCAGGTGACGCTGTCCCAGCGCTTCAGGTTCATGCGTGCGTCATGGGCCATCCCGGGCCGACGAGCGTCGAATTTCGCGATGTCCGAATAGTCGTTCTTCAGTTCCAGGACCAGTTCGCGGGCCCCGTCGATGACATGCGTGGCGACAGCGAGATGGAAGTTCGCCAGGCCCTGCGGGATGTGGCAATCCTTGCAGCCGGGATTGGCGCCCAGCGCACCGTAGTGCGAGGACTTCTTCAGTTCTTCGGCGGGGTAACTCATCGAATGGCAACTGACACAGAATGCGGTGGACGACAGCGCCGCTTCGCCGCCGAACACGCCAGCCATCAGTGCAACGACACCGGCGGCGCCGAGTAACAGCGCGCCGCCGTGCAGGCCGAGGTACCGGCGCATCCCGCCGGGCATCAGTCCTCCCTGCCCTTGACGCCGGGCGTGGCCTTCGACTGGAATTCCTCGTGGAACGATGGCACGGGCGGCCCGGTGAAGACCTTGTCGAGCTTGAAGTGCTCATGCATGGCCTGGTCATTGCGCACGGCCCTGGCATAGTCGAAGTGGTACCTGGCATCGACTTTGGGCGTGAACGGCGTGTAAGGCTTCTTCGCGCCCTTCCAGGGCGAGCCCTCGTAGTTCAGGTGACAGGCGTTGCAGCGTTCCTCGAACCCGAACTCCTGCCCGGCTTCGACCAGTTGCTGGCGCGGCATGGTCTGCTGCTTTTTCTCGAAGGCCTGGCCGGCCTTGCGGTGAAGCAGGCGGTAGTCCGAACCAGCGCCGTGGCAGCTCTCGCAACCCACGCCTGTGAGGTACTTGTTCGGCGCCTTCGGGTCGAAGCCGCCTTCGTGATCGAAGCCGGTGGCGTGGCAACCGACGCAGTCGACATCCTGGCGGTAATCCTTGTTCGGGTCGAGGCGGGCTTTCGTCTTGGCTGCGGCCTTCGCTTTCGGTGCCAGGGAATCCATCGCCTTCGCGTGAGCGGTCTTTTCCCACGACTCGAGCTGGCTGCGATGGCAGGAACCGCACTTCTTGCGACCCTCGTAGTCCGGCGCGGCCTCGGCCGTCGTGGCCAGGGTGACCAGCAGGACGGCGGAGGCGCAGAGCGCGAAAACGAGCTTCTTCATGACGGTTTCGTCATGCTGGCGGGACTTGCGGAGCCGTCGGCGGGAATTCTGTAGACCCAGTACCCGCCATGCTGATAGACAAGTTGCAGGGCCTGCATTTCGGTCGGGTTCGAGCTGCCGAGCGGCAGCATCTGCGCAAGCAGTGTCTGGCCGCTGCGGGCGTCGGTGACGGCATAGGCGCGTGCCTGTTGCCCGGAGAGTTCATGCACCGTGTAGGCGGAATACCTGTTTTCTGCCACCCAGCGCTTGACGTAGGAAATCTGTCCGTGCACGTCGCCTTTCAGGATCAAGTCCTTGTAGGCCACGCCGAGCCGATCGGGAAACTGCAACCCGAGCTTGTACAGGTCCGAGACGTGCACGATGACATAGGCCTCCCGGTTGCCGGCCAGTTCACGCAGCATCGCCGCGCCGCGGTCGGATTCGCTGGCGAGTGCCTCGGCAAAACGGGCGAAGCGCTGCGCGTCGACGTCGTTCGGCGGCGCGCCCCAGAACTCGCGCTCATAGCGCACGATGCTGAGGTCGTGATGCCGCCACGGTGCCGGCGCAACGAGAGGCTGGCCCAGATGTGCGTCGTAGGCCACGTCACGCCCCGTGAGCAGGTGCAACTGGCGCGCGGTGTCCCACCAGGCCAGCAGCAGCGCCTCTTTCGGTGTGTGTTTCGACACGGCTGCGGCGAGCGGTTTCAGTTCGGTCAGCCGGGTGTCCGAAAACACCAGCGGCTCGCCGCTGCGGTTGTCCCAGTCGAGCATCACGGGGGAGGCCGATCCGCGACGTGCGACGTGTCCGACGGCGACCGGCTGGTCGAGGCCGTCGACGTGGATCTCGTACTTCGTGATCGCGAGATCCGGCCAGGCTCCGAGGCCGAGGTGGGCGAAGTGTTCGATACCGCCTTGCGCCACCCGCTGGTAGCGATAGGGAGCCGTGCCGGGTTGCCAGAACGAGTGAGTCACCCATGCGAGCAGCAGAAGTCCGCCGGCCATCAGCAGCAGGCCGAGCGAGGGCAGAACGCGCCTGCCGACAGGCTCACGCGCGAGTGCCGCCTCCATGCCGCCGCAGCCTCAGCGAGTGGCCTTGTCGCGGCGCCGCCACCCGACCACTGCGACGCCGCCAGCGGCCAGCATCGCCCCGCCCAGGCCGCCGAGGGAAGCAAGCGTGGTCGAACTGTCGGTGTCGAGCAGGCTGGTGCGCTTGGTGGTTTCGAGCCTGGCCACGCGCTCCTTCAGCGCAACCATCTCCCTGATCTTGACGTCCTCGTCCATGATCTGCGTATACATGAAGTTCAGCTGTTCGTAGCCGTCGGAATAGCTCCAGTTTCCGGGATTGACGTGGGCCAGCGCGACATGCGTCTTGGGCAGCTGGTTTTCGCCCATATTGAGTTCGACGAATTCGACCAGCGCCGGGTTGTTGCCCTTGGCGAGGAAGAATGAATAGAACTGCCCCAGCCCTTCCACGTCGGGCGGTGGCGGTGCCGGGCGGTTGGTGATCTGGCCCGGCAGCAGCTTTTCGTCGTAGAGCTTCTGCACGACCTTGTTGGCTTCCTGGTACAGGGCCAGGGCCTGGAATGTCCCCTTGTCCATCAGCTCCAGATAGGATCGGGACAGGGTTTCGCTGTGGCAGTTGGTGCAGGTCTTGACCCAGGCTTCGAGGCGCTTCCCGGACCACTCGCTCTTGATGTTCTCGGCGATTCCTGCGTTGCGCGGATAGTTGGCCCAGCGCACCTTGCGCACCATGTTGTGGCTGTACCTGCCCTGGTACTCCATGTGGCAGGTCTGGCAGGTCGGTGCGGTCTGCCCTCCTTTGGAGAATGCCTCCGCGAGCGGTACGTTCCAGTTCCAGGAATCGCCTCTTGTCGCGACGTTCGTGCCGTGCTTGGAGAGTTGATAGTTCTCCCAGTTGTTGTGATCGATCCCGCTGTGGCACATCGCGCAGGCCTGCGGCTTGCGCGCCTCGACCACCGAGAACTCGTGTCGGGTGTGGCAGCCGTCGCACTTGGTCTGGTTCTGGTGACACATCGTGCAGCCTTCGGCGATTTCGCGCTGCTGCATCCCGGCCCAGGTCGTGGTTTCCACGTTGGCCTGGTAGTCGAGCGCATGCGACGGACGGCCCTTGGGCCACTGATCCTTCGGCCAGGTCAGGGTGTCGCGTTCGGACTCGCGCTCTGCGAACTCCTGCAGGTGACAGGTGGCGCAGACGTCGGCTGTCGGCATGCGCAGGTCGGTGCGGTGATCGGCACGCTTCTTCGCGTTCACGTCGACGTGGCAGTCGATGCAGCCGACTTCCCTCAGCTGTTCGCTGGCTCCCAGTTTGCCGAGCGAACGCAGGTTGCTCTCGACTTCCTCGAGCTTGGTCTTCTTGTAGAACGTCGCGTCGTTCGGGTTCAGCCTGCGGATCCGGTCGAGATTCGCGTGTGCGCTCTTCTTCCAGGCGTTCACCCACACCGGCGACTCGTCGGCGTGGCACTTCACGCATTGTTCGCGCGAGGCCACTTCCTTGACGGTGGAAGGGGGCTTGTAGAACGACTCGGGGTCGAGATACTTGCTGAAGGGAATCGGTTCCCAGTATTTGGCGTGGGAACCGCGCCCGGCGCCCTGCGCCGGATCCTTGTAGCGCTTGACCAGTGCGTCGTACAACTGGCGGGGCGTGGCCGATCTGTCCAGCTTCAGCGCATCCCTCGTTTCCTTCGGGATCTCTGCCTGTACGGTTGTCGCGACCAGCATGCCGCAGGCGAGCAGGAGAATCTTCGGCCAGAAGCTGACGAACATGGGGCACCTCCCGCCTCGTCCGGACCCACCCACGAGCAGATTCCGCGAGGTTCCATGTTCGAGTGAGTGGAGCAGGGAAGTAAGTGCCGCGAAGGAAATATCTTCTGGTGCCAGTGCCGGCAACAGCCTCGCGGATCGTGCAGGTCCCGGTGCGGGCCGGGGGGGCCCGCGCGTGCATCACCCGAGCAACGACAGGTCGCGCACGGCCCCCTTGTTCGCCGACGTTGCCAGCAGCGCATAGGCTTTCAACGCTGCCGAGACGGCGCGCTTGCGCGGTACGGCCGGCTTCCATCCCTGTGCGTCCTGCGCGGTGCGGCGCCGTGCGAGTTCGTCGTCCGCGACGAGCACGTCGATGCGGCGCCCGGGGATGTCGATGCGGATGCGGTCGCCGGTCCTCACGAGTCCGATCGCGCCGCCCGCAGCGGCTTCGGGCGACACGTGGCCGATCGACAGGCCCGAGGTGCCGCCGGAGAAGCGCCCGTCGGTGAGCAGCGCGCAGGCCTTGCCCAGGCCCTTCGACTTGATGTACGAAGTCGGATAGAGCATCTCCTGCATACCGGGGCCGCCGCGCGGTCCCTCGTAGCGGATCACCACCACGTCACCGGCCCTGACCTGGTTGCCGAGGATCTTCTCGACCGCTTCGTCCTGCGACTCGAACACGCACGCCGGGCCTTCGAAGACGAGCAGTGCGTCGTCGACGCCAGCAGTCTTCACCACGCAGCCGTCTCGCGCGAGGTTGCCATGCAGGACGGCAAGGCCGCCTTCCTGCGAGTACGCGTGCGCGATCGAGCGGATGCAGCCGGCGGCGCGGTCGGTGTCGAGCGACGGCCAGCGCGCGTCCTGGCTGAACGCCAGCTGCGAGGGCACGCCGGCCGGCCCCGCCCGGTAGAAGGTGTTCACGTCACCGGACGGATTGCGCAGGATGTCCCACTGGTCGAGCGCATCGGCGAGCGTGCGACTGTGCACCGTCGGCACGCCGGTGTGCAGCTTGCCGGCGCGTTCGAGCTCGCCCAGGATCGCCATGATGCCGCCGGCACGGTGCACGTCCTCGACGTGGTACTGCTGCGTGTTCGGTGCGACCTTGCACAGTTGCGGCACCACGCGCGACAGCCGGTCGATGTCCTTCATCGTGAAGTCGATGCCGGCCTCCTGCGCGATCGCCAGCAGGTGCAGGATCGTGTTGGTCGATCCGCCCATCGCGATGTCGAGCGTCATGGCGTTCTCGAACGCCTCGAAGCCGATCGCGCGCGGCAGCACGTGCCCGTCGTCCTCGTCGTAGTAGCGCCTGGCGAGTTCGACGATCAGGCGACCCGAGCGCCGGAACAGCTGTTCGCGGTCGGCGTGCGTGGCCACCAGCGTGCCGTTGCCCGGCAGCGCCAGGCCAAGCGCCTCGGCGAGGCAGTTCATCGAGTTGGCCGTGAACATGCCCGAGCACGAGCCGCAGGTCGGGCAGGCCGAGCGCTCGACCTCGGCGAGCTGCGCATCCGGGACGTTCTCGTCGGCTGCCATGACCATGGCGTCGATCAGGTCGAGCTTGTCGGGCCCCAGCTTCGTCTTTCCGGCCTCCATCGGGCCACCCGAGACGAACACCACCGGGACGTTCAGCCGCATCGCCGCCATCAGCATGCCGGGGGTGATCTTGTCGCAGTTCGAGATGCACACCAGCGCGTCGGCGCAGTGCGCGTTGACCATGTACTCGACCGAATCGGCAATGAGGTCGCGGCTGGGCAGCGAGTAGAGCATGCCGTCGTGCCCCATCGCGATGCCGTCGTCGATCGCGATGGTGTCGAACTCCTTCGCCACACCGCCCGCGGCCTCGATCTCGCGCGCCACCAGCTGGCCGAGATCCTTCAGGTGCACGTGTCCCGGCACGAACTGCGTGAACGAGTTGGCGATCGCGATGATCGGTTTGCGGAAGTCCTCGTCCTCCATGCCCGTGGCGCGCCACAGGGCGCGGGCGCCGGCCATGTTGCGGCCGGCAGTCGACGTGCGGGAGCGGTGGGCGGGCATGGAGCGATCCTCGAAGGCTGGAAGAAGCAATGAAAAGGTGAAACAGGAAACTGGATACAGGAGAGGGACAGGGGAACAGGGCGGGCGGCGGCCATTCTCGCTCAGTCTGTCGTGCGTCGAGAGGCGGCCGTGGCGTCTCCCGGGTTTCCTCGCATGAATGCAAATGCGGCGCATTCGCATTCATATGCTAAAGTGCCACGTCCTTCACCTCTGCGGTCGCCGCCATGATCCATCGTCGCCAGTTCCTTCGATTGGCCCTGAGCGCGCTGCCGCTCAGCGCTCGGGCGCGCACCGATCCGGCCACCGCGACCCGCGTCGCCGGGGGCTGGCGCCTGCACGAACGCGAGTACCAGGTCGGTACGCTACGCGTGCGCTGGACGCAGGGCCAGGCGCAGATCGAGTCGGCGGTGACCGTTCCAGGCCGACCCCACGCGGTGGTGCCCGAGCCCGGAGGAGGTTTCCTCGCCGTTGCGGCGCGGCCGGGTCAGTGGCTATTGCGCATCGACGCCCGCGGCACCGTCGTCAACCGTCTGGCCACGGCCGAGGAAGGCGACCAGCGCACGCTGGACGGCCACGTCATCGCCAGCCGCGACGGGCAATGGCTGTTCACCGGCGAGACCGACCGCCAGAGCGGCGATGGCTGGGTCAGCGTGCGCGACACGCGCGACCTGCGCAAGGTGGCGCAGTTCCGCACGCACGGCATCGATCCGCACCAGATCCTCGTCGCCGACGACGACCGGCTCATCGTGGCCAACGGCGGCATTCCGCGCGGACCGGGTGGCGGCAAGCGCGACCTGCATCGGATGAACCCGTCGCTGGTGCGGATGGATCCCGCCAGCGGTGAACTGCTGGGCAAGTGGGCCCTGCCTGATCGCCGGCTGAGCCCGCACCACATCGCCTGGAACGAGCCCACGGCCAACGTGCCGCGGCTCCTCGGTATCGGCCTGCAGGCCGAGCACGACCATCCGGCCGAGCGTCGCGCAGCGCCGCTGCTGGCGGTGTGGGATGGGCAGAAGCTCACTGCGCCGCAGCTGCCCGAGGCGCAGGGCTACGCCGGCGACGTCGCCGCCGGCCCCGACGGTGGTTTCGTCCTCACCGCCCAGTACGCCGGGCGCATCGTGATGTGGGTGCCCGGGCGCGCCTCCGAACTGGCGACGATCGGCGACGTGCAGAACCCCTGCGGCCTGTGGCCGCTCGACCGCTCACCGGGCGTCATCGTCGGTGCAGGGCTCGGCCTGGCGCGCTGGCACCCGAGCGAGCCGGCGCGCATGCTGCGCTGGCCGGCCGGCGTGTCGGCCGACAATCACTGGGCGCTGCTGGCCGATCAGGCCTGACGGGTTCATGGCCGGGCCGTCTGCCTGGAACGATGGCCCGGGGATTTCCGGGCAGGGCATGCCGCAGTGTGCTGCGCGGCGTGGCAGTCCGGGTCGCGATGAATTCCGTACGCCCGTCGGGGGCCGACCCGCAATCCCCTTGATGTGTGGCGCGCCCGGCAGGATTCGAACCCACGACCCCCTGGTTCGTAGATGCGATTCCTGCTGGTAAGCGATTGAATTAATTGATGTTTCTGCGGGCGCCCGTTGCGTACTTCTGCAGGACGATGCACGACTGATCAGCACCCGCTCCCGGGAATTTCCCGGGGCGCGAGGCGGCGGGAACGGTGCGCGATTGGTCGTATCGATGTAGCGCCCGGGTCCGGAATCTGGTAACAGCCCACCCTCGAGCCAGCGCTCGACTGCAGTACGGTGCAGCGGCGGCATCGCTCTATCTGGGTTTTCCTAGGGAACTGGTGGACAGTGATGGCGAGCATGCCTTACCTGAAAGGGGACCACCACGGCCGTTGAACGGAACGCTGGCCGAGTACGGGAGACCTACAAGTCTATCGAGGCGCATGGGGAGCAACACGGAGTCGAGGTGATGTGCCGAGCTCTTGGGGTCGTTCGCAGCGGTTACTACGCGTGGCTTCGAGAACCGGTTTCGAAGCGGGGCCATGAGGATCTGCGCGACCGGTAGCCCCGCCTCGCCTTCCTGAAGAATCGCCACGATCTGCGATTCGCTGAACTTCGTCTTCTTCATCGGACTTCCCCCGACAGCAAACCCTGCCAGAAAAGTCCACTTCCGAATGTCTACCGGTCAGGGGAGCTTACGGGTGCGCTTGGCGCGAGTGCGCGATGCGCTGCTGGCGGCGGATCCCGTCGGCGCGAGCGTCACGGCCGCAGCGACGGCGTGGGGCTTCACCCACTTGGGCCGCTTCAGCGAAGCCTATCGGCGACGCTACGGGGAACTGCCGTCCGTGACTCTCCGGCGTTGAGAAGCCGCTACCCGCCCGGGGCCGTGAACACGCCGTCGCGCTGGAGTCTGGACACGGTCTCGTAGAAGATCTCACGCATCGCATCGCGCCGTTTCGGAGCTTCGTTCAGTGCGAGATTCTTCGGCCAGATCGCCTTCCGATAGATTAATCCCATGATCTCGGACTTGAGATGCGGCGTCCAGTTCATGTGTGTCGCCTGTGTGCGATGCTGGCGCAAGGCGTCAATGCTTATCGGCGCTCCGACGAACGCGTCGCCCGTCTGGTTGTTGAGGTGCAGCACCTGCCCGCGATAGTCGACGATCATCGAGCGGCCGCCAGTCATGAATCCCTGCGTCCGGTCATCGTCCATGAAAATGTGGCCGGTATTCGGGGCAATAACGTAGCAGTTGTTGTCGATCGCGCGCGCCCGATTCTGCACTTCCCAGACTCCCAGCGACACCTTGTTCTCCGCCGAACTGGGACGGTAGATGATCTCGGCGCCGTTCAAGGTCAACCCGCGGGCGAGCTCCGGGAAGTTGCCTTCCATGCAGATACATGCGCCGATGTTGCCGATGGGTGTGCGCGCCACAGGGAAGAAGGCGTCCAATCCTTCGCCAAACATCTCTACCCACTGGTCATAGACGTCGTGCGGTGTCGTGGTGTGTTCGAGCGTGAATACGACGTTCTTGTGATGCTTGTGGATCACAGAACCAGAGGGGTCGATGATGAAAGCCGTGTTGAAGAATCGGTCTGGAAACTCCGGCATTCTAGCCTTGGCTTGGCCGATGATGTACGCGTTCCACTGAACCGCCTTTTCGGAAAGTGCGGCTGTCTCGGATCCGGGTATGTCGATCGCGCCACTACGTGCGTATGCGACCGAATCCCAGTCGTGGTATTCATCCGGAAAACCCTGTATGGCACCTTCGGCCAACGCAATGAGACGTACCGGGTACTCCATCGAGTGCAACACGGCGACATCGATCATGTGAGATAGATGACGCAAGTTGCGGGAGTAATCTGGCTTGTCCTCGACGCGGTACTTGCAGTCGTACGTGTTGCTCTGCACGCCGACTGCGGTGTAGAGATTGTTCATTTCGGCTCCCTCGGGTCCACGGCTCATCGGGTGGCTTGGAGTTGCTCGCGGTAATAGTTAAGGGTCGCGGCACCATCTACGCCCCGCGCGGAGGCCTGCTTTAGCCAGTCCGTGGTGAGGTGTTCGAGGCGTCCCTCAAGCGATCTCAAGTACTCGCCTTGCGCATTCACGGTATTGATACCTGCTGCGGCGAGTTTGGCCTCCGCTGCATGATCGGACTTGTCCCATACGGCGCCTGCGCGGCGCGAGAGAGTCTCGCCCGAGACTGTCCAGATGGCTTTCTTCACGTCATCGGGAAGCGCATTCCACTTGGCTTGGTTCATCATTATCACGAAGCTGCTCTTGTAGAAGCCCCCCGGTACCTTCAGCACGTGCTTTACGAGCGGTGTCAAATTGAATCCGGCGATCGACTCGGCAGGAAAGAGCGTTCCATCGACTACGCCGTTCGACAAGACCTCGTACGATTAGGATGATGCGGTTGCGGTTGACGACCACACGGCGATGAACGGGCCGGGCACCGACCAGTGCCAGCAACTCGTGCGACGCCCAGTGGCAGGTCGCCGCCTAGCCCCCGATGCGGGTGACGTCATCCCAAGGCGCTCAGGCGCGATAGCGGGCCGCACGGCCTCACAGGCTACGCGCGATGATCTCTTTCATGATCTCCGATGTGCCGGCGTAAATCCGCTCGATGCGCGCATCCACATAGGCCCGCCCGATCGGATACTCGGTCATGTAACCGTAGCCCCCGTGCAGTTGCAGGCACTCGTCCACGATCCTGCCCAGGGTTTCCGAGTGCCAAAGCTTGCCGGCGGCCGCCTGGGCTGCATCCAGTTCACCGGACAGGCGCAACTCGATCAGGCGATCGCAATAGGCGCGTCCGGCCTGCAAGGTCGCCTTGAGTTCGGCCAGCTTGAAGCGAGTGTTCTGGAAATCGAAAATGGATTGACCGAACGCCTTGCGCTCCTTGACGTAGGCCACGGTCGTTTCGAAAGCACCCTCTGCTCGCGCCTGACACTGCACCGACGTAATCAGTCGCTCCTGGGCCAGTTCCTTCATCATGTAGATGAAGCCCTTGCCCGGATCGCCAAGAAGATTCTCCCTGGGAACGAAGACGTCCGTGAAGAAAAGCTCGGCGGTGTCCTGTGCGTGCTGTCCGATCTTCTCGAGATTGCGCCCGCGCGAGAAGCCCTCGCTTTCGGCATCGACGACGAAGAGCGAAATGCCCTTCGAACCCAGACTGCGGTCGGTCGAACAGGCAACGACGATCACGTCCGCATTGTGTCCGTTCGTGATGAAGGTCTTCTGTCCGTTGATGAGCCACCCGTCGCCAGCTTCGACGGCCGTGGTGCGGATCGCTGCCAGATCGCTCCCCGTTCCTGGTTCAGTCATCGCAATGGCCCCGATCTTCTCGCCACGAACCATCCCGGGCAGGAAGCGCCGCTTGACCGACTCTGTTCCGAAGTCCACCAGGTAAGGTGCAACGATTCCGGAGTGCAACGGAAAACTGGGGCCCGTCGCGCCGATCCTGCCCAACTCCTCGCCGACGATGATATCGAAGAGAATTCCCGCTCCAGGACCTCCGTAGTTCTCGGGCACCCAGCAACAGAGCATGCCGTGCTGTCCCGCCTTCTCCCAGATCGCTTTGGGAACACGCTGATCCTTCTCCCACTGTAAATGGTGAGGGACGATCTCGACATCGCAGAATCGCCGCACCT
>WBZR01000334.1_pt1 | contig 78279 bp, 75 predicted proteins | sample 5204231 | NCBI WGS metagenome assembly WBZR01 (sample SAMN12412403, study PRJNA552823) | activated sludge metagenome | isolation source: activated sludge from anammox sidestream of wastewater treatment plant... | place: USA: Virginia | collected 2017-08 | reverse complement strand
AGATTCGCGCCTATCTTTCTACTGCCCGCAAAAATGGCGTCAAGGCTCTTGCCGCTTTGAGCCTTGCTTTTGCTGGCTCTCCTTTTTTGCCCGATTTTGTTGCTCCGCTACCCTGAGCAGTTACGAAAAAGATGTACCTGTTTCTTTCCATGGTGACGGTCTTTGCGTTGGCGCTTTCCGCCTGCGCTCCCGCCACCCCGGTTGCCACCGAGCCGCCTGCTCCCACAGCGGTTCCGCCAACAGCCGTTCCGCCTACCGCGACCGAGGCGCCTCCCGCCATCGGTTCACCGGAACACCCGATCAAGGTCTTGTTCGTCCCCTCGGTGGATGCGAACGTGATCGTTACCGGCGGTGAAGTCATGGCGAATGCTTTGAAAGAAGCCACCGGGCTCACTTTTGAAGTGGTCGTTCCCACTTCGTATGCCGCCACGATCGAAGAAATGTGCGCCTCGCCTTCAGACACGATGGCGTTCATCCCCGCGTTTGGTTATGTGCTTGCCAATGACCTCTGCGGCGTGGATGTTGCCTTCAAGGCTGTGCGCCGCGGTTGGGGCGTGTATTGGACCATGCTCGTGGTTGCCCGCGACAGCGACATCGATTCCATCGATGACCTGAACGGCAAGAAGTTCGCCTTCCCCGATGCCGGTTCCACCTCCGGTTACCTCGTTCCTTCCGTCATGCTCAAAGAAGCGGGCGTAACGGTTGGTGAAGAACTCGAAGCCGGTGGTCACCCGCAGGCTGTCCGCGCTGTATACACCGGTGAAGCCGATTTCGCCGCCGCGTTCTACAGCCCCTGGGCGGCTCCTGAAGGCGCCACTCCGTGGGCGATCGGCGACGATCCTGAAGTGCCCGTCGATGTGAACTCTTGCGCGCTCAACGAAGACAAGAGCAAACTGCTCTGCGAAGGCTACCGCGTTCTCGATGCCCGCGCCAATATCCGCGAAGAGTTCCCCGATGTGATCTCCAAAGTGCGCATCCTGATGCTCTCCCCGGAAATCCCGAACGACACCATGTCCTTCGGGCCCGAGTTCCCCGCCGATGTGCGCGCCCAGATCGAAGCGGCTCTTCAGGCATTTGCCGAATCTGAAGCGTGGGGCACCTCGCTCGGTAGCGAAGACTTCTATGGCTGGTCTGGTATGCAAGCCGCCGCCGATGCGGAATATGACTTCATCCGCAAGTTGGTGGTGGAATCTGGAACCACGATCGAATCGCTCCGCTAAAGAATAGCATCATCAAGAAATTCGAGCAGGGAATTTTCCCTGCTCGAATTGTCTTTATTAAAGTCTTTTTTCTTTTTATAATGGGGCAATGCAGATTGGTATGTTCATTATCAAACCATAGATTGCGAGAACCCACCATGCTCCAAGTAAAGAACCTGACAATGATATACGATGGGGGCGTCAAGGCGTTGGATGAAGTCACATTCGATGTGCCCAAGGGGCAATTCCTTGCCGTGATCGGTTTGAGCGGCTCGGGGAAATCCACACTATTGCGTTGCATCAATCGCCTGATCGACCCGACTGGCGGGCAGATCCTTTGGGATGGCGAAGATATTACCGCCGCCAACCCGGAGGAGATGCGACGCATCCGCCGCAAGATCGGCATGGTCTTCCAACACTTCAATCTGGTGCATCGTTCCAAAGTGTTGACCAACGTGCTGGCAGGGCGGCTTGGGTATGTCAACCCGGCGTGGAGTCTCCTGAACCGCTTTCCAAAAGAAGATTTGGCAAAAGCGCTCCAACAACTCGAGCGCGTCGGCATTGCGGATAAGGCAGACCAGCGCGCCGATGAATTAAGCGGCGGTCAGCAACAACGCGTGGGAATCGCGCGCGCGCTCATGCAGGACCCCGAGATGATCCTTGCCGATGAACCGGTCGCCAGCCTCGACCCGGTCCTGGCGCATAGCATCATGAAGCATCTCGAAGAGATCAATAAAAATGACGGCGTGACCGTTTTGTGCAGTCTGCATTTCCTCGACCTTGTTCACCGCTATGCCGATCGCGTCATCGCCTTGAATCAAGGGAAACTTGTTTTCGAGGGACTGCCGAGCGAGATCGATGATAAAAAATTCAAAGATATCTATGGCCGCGACGCGGAAAGGGTGGGCTAAACCATGAAAAACAGCAACGATAAGAAAGCCACTCCCTGGAAATCTCTAGGCACGGGTCTTGCGGTTCTGGCGGGGTTGGTGGTGTATGCGTATGGCTTCCAGATCACCAAGATCGATCTCGAACAACTGCGCAGTGAACGGCGGCAAGAGAGCCTCGTGCGTGTGACGCGCGCGTTGGCTCAGCCGGATATTTTTGAGTATGAACAGGTTGCCGAAGCCTTTACTGCCCCCGTCTATGTGACTTGCCCGGCGGACGGCGGAATCGTCGAGGCGCCGGATACGTCGGGTCCGTACGTGACAGTCACCCCGTCCTGCGCGGAGCCGGGAGAAATGGTCACCGTGGAGGGTTTTAAATTCGTCCCCAATTCCAGCGGGCCGGTTCGCTTTGTGCCGGGGAGCGACCCAACCAATGTGGTGGAACTGGGCAACGATACCGCCACCACAGACGCCAATGGCAGTTTTTCGGTTGCGATCAAACTGCCGAAACGCCCCAGCGACGAGGTGCAATTCATTCGCGTTACCATGCGGCGAAATGTGGGCGCTCCCCAATTCACTCAAACCGCGCATGAAACATGGGATAAGATCATCGAGACGGTGTTCCTCGCTTTGCTCGCGACCACGCTTGGCACCATCCTTGCCATCCCGCTTAGTTTTATTGCCGCGCGCAACCTGATGAAATCGGTGAGAAGCCCGCTGACGAGTATTGCCTTGTCGCTGTTGGGCTGGCCCCTTGGAATTGCAGTCGGTTACCTGCTGGTGAATTGGGTTGGCGCGTTGAGCGCTCCCTTTGCGGAGAATCTTCCCGTCAACGCGCTTTTCGTGGCGCTCACCCCGATCCTTGCTTCCCTGGGATTACGCTGGGCTTTGCCCGAGGAAGAAATCTCCAAGCCGAATAAAACCACCCAAGTTATGCGCCTGATCGTCTTGTTTATTACGATATTGGTTGCTTTTTACGGCTTGTTCCAGCTTGCCCACCTGGCAATCAACGTGGGTTTGTTAGGCATTGCCGGGCTCGGCTCGCTGGCATTTTTAGGAAACTTTCTGTTCCAACTTGGCGATATTATCGCGATCACAACTCCCGTGCTGGGGGGGCTGGCAACCGGCAGCGCGTTGAGCAGTTTTCTGGGACGGACGGGCCAGCGCGCCTCAGAAAAGCTGGCGCCCGGGGCGCTGCGTCTCCTCAATATTCTATTTGCCACCCTCGCCGGCGCCACGTTGTTCGGGCTGTTCGGGTGGTTGGTTGAATGGTTGTACCAGATTGGTCAGTCTGCTTATGTGCTCTGGGGACCGCTCATGGTTGGTGGTTTGCTCGGGTTGGCTATCGCGTTGATCACCAAGCCCAAGGATACGCTTTCCACCGGCATGGTCATCTACTATGTGACGCGCACGATCCTCAATGGCTTGCGGTCTGTCGAGGCGCTGGTGATGGCGATCGTGTTTGTGATCGCGGTGGGCATCGGTCCCTTCGCCGGTGTGATGGCGCTCGGCTTGCACACCATTGTCAGTCTTGCCAAACTTTATTCTGAACAAGTGGAAAGCATCCAACCCGGTCCGTTGGAGGCAATTCAAGCCACCGGCGCAAATCGCTTGCAGACCATCATCTATGCGGTGATCCCGCAGATCGTGCCGCCGTATATTTCGTACACCATGTATCGTTGGGATATCAACGTGCGCATGTCCACCATCATCGGTTTTGTGGGCGGCGGCGGCATCGGCTTCCTGTTACAGCAGAACATTAACCTGCTCAACTACCGCGCCGCCAGCGCGCAGATGCTTGCCATCGCCATTGTGGTCGCCAGCATGGACTACATCTCCTCGGTGTTACGAGAAAAGTACGTTTAACGCTTTCGCTAAATAACGAATTCCAAACCAAGCCCTCGCAATTCGCGGGGGCTTTTGGTTGAATTCATGATGATATAATCTTTTCATCATGGAATCCGGCGCGCTTCTCAACAAACGTTATCAACTGCTCGAGCAACTCGGCGCGGGCGGCATGTCCAACGTCTATCGCGCGCGCGACCTGATGCTCGAACGCAACATTGCCATTAAAGTGTTGCACGAGAAATACTCCCAGGACCCGGCGTTTCAGGAACGCTTCAAAATGGAAGCGCGCGCCGCGGCAAACCTTTCGCACCCCAACATCGTCACCGTCCACGATTTCGGCTTCGATTTCGGGCAGTTATACATCGTCATGGAATACATCCCCGGCAAGGATTTGAAGACCATCCTCCGCCAGCGCGGACGCTTCAGCGTCGAAGAGGGGATTCCCATCATGGTGCAAGCCTGCGCCGGCATCGGGTATGCCCACCGCGCCGGGCTGGTCCACTGCGACATCAAGCCGCACAACATGATCCTCACCCCCGACAACCGCCTCAAAGTGACAGACTTCGGTATCGCGCGCGCCCTTTCCACCATCCTGCCCGATGAACGCGCCGATGTGGTCTGGGGCTCGCCGCAATATTTTTCACCCGAGCAAGCCGTCGGCGAGCCGCCCTCCCCATCTTCTGATGTGTACTCACTGGGCATTGTCTTATATGAAATCCTGACCGGCGCCCTGCCGTTCAACGCCCCCACCAGCGACGAACTCGCCCGCATGCACCTCGAAGACCAGCCCATCCCCATCAGCGAATACGTTCCCGATATTCCGCCCGCGCTCGAAGAGATCGTCATGAAAGTTTTATCGAAGGAACCGTCCGCGCGGTACCGCACTGCCGACCAACTTGGGCGCGTCCTGCTCAAATTCGGGACTCAACGCGAAGCGACCCCCGCGCCCGCCCTGGCGTTGACTCCCGAAGCCGTGACGACGTATCAACAACCCGAACCGATGCCAGCCTACGAGCCGGTTCCATCCACCCCTCGGCCTGCCTACCCGCCCTCGGCATCTTCCTCCTTTGAAGCGGATTGGGCAACCATTGGGCTTGCATTGCTCGCGCTCATTTCTGTGGGCGGCTTAATCCCGTTTTGGATTTACATTTACTTCATCTATAACCCGCGCTGAAATAGAGGTGACTGTCACTTCACAAGTGACAGTCACCTGTTCATCATGCCCAAACCCATCCTCGCCCCCTCCATCCTTTCCGCCGACTTCACCCACCTGGGCGAAGAACTCGCCGCGTGCGAATCAGCCAACGCCGATTGGATCCACATTGACGTGATGGACGGTCACTTCGTCCCGAACATCACGATGGGCCCGTTCATCGTCGAAGCCTGCAAGCGCGCCACCAAACTTCCGCTTGACGCGCATCTGATGATCGAAAAGCCCGAACGTCTTTTGGAATCGTTTGCCAAAGCGGGCGCGGACAACATCACCGTTCACATTGAGGCTTGCCCGCATATTCATCGCACCATCCAACACATCCACTCGCTGGGATGCAGCGCCGGCGTCGCGTTGAACCCGGGCACCCCCGTCGGCGCGATCGAAGCGGTGATCGGCGACGCCGATTTGTTTTTGGTGATGAGCGTGAACCCCGGCTACTCCGGTCAGAAATTTATTTCATCCACGGTTGCGAAGGTGAAAGAAGTTCGCAAAAAATTGGACGCGCTAAAATCCTCCGCGCGTATCGAAGTGGACGGCGGCATTGACGCGGAGACTCTCCCCAAAATGAAGAAAGCCGGGGCGGATGTCTTCGTCGCCGCGACGGCAATCTTCAAACACCCGAAGGGGACGAAGGCGGGAATCAAAGCCTTGCAAGCGAAATTACGCAATACGTAGCACGCAGTACGAAGTACTGCTTACTTCGTACTGCGTATTGCGTAAGGCGTATTAAACAAAAAATCACGGCGTATTGCCGTGACTTTTATTGTGGGGAACAAATCCTTACGCGACAGACTTGCTCATCGCCTTGATGCACTTGGTGCATAACACCTTGCGCACCACGCGACCCTTTTCCATCACAATGGTCTTCTGGAGGTTGGGTTTGAAGGTGCGGTTGGTGGCGCGTTGTGAGAACGAGCGACTATGCCCGAAGGTGGTGGATTTTCCGCAGTTTGCGCACTTAGCCATGACGTACAGTTTCCTTTCCTTGCTATAATTCCGAGACGTTTGCCCTTGTCGAAGGCACGGCATTTTACCACGTGACTTAATGGCAGGCAAGCCATTTGCGATGCCGAAAGTAGAAAAGCTTTTGCCACGGATTACACGGATTCTCTCAGAGAGTGTTTCTTCAAGGCTGAAAAAGATCCTCAGCCACACACCTGCCCTGGCGGGCGGTGCCAGGGGAGAACACCGAGTCCACAGAGATTTTTTATAGGTTTTTCTCAGAGTTCTCTGCGCGCTCTGCCGTCTCGCACCGTCGTGCTCGCGGCACGAACGGTGTGGCAAAGAAAGAGTTAAGAAACAGTCTCTCAGACAAAACCAAACTCGGTGTAAATCCGTGAAATCTGTGGCTGGTTTTTTTTCGCAATTTCACCGAAACTCAGGTTAAAATAGAAGCAAGAGGTAATCATGGGCGAAGATACGACAACCTTGGGAGGCATCCACATCTCTCCGAACGCGGTGGCGACCATCGCCTGCCAGGCGACGCTCGAATCGTATGGCGTGGTGGGGCTGGCGGCGCGCAACCTCGCGGACGGATTGATGAAATCCATCACGCGCGACCCTTCGCGCGGCATCACGGTCCGCTACAACGGCGAGAACCTGGATATCGAGATCCACATCATCATCGAGTATGGCACGCGCATCAGCAGTGTGGCGGAAAGCGTGGCGAACACCGTCCGCTTTCACGTGGAGAAGGCGCTCGGCTTGAAAGTGAATTCTGTGAACGTCCACGTGGCGGGACTGCGCGTGAGCAACACCGACTAAGAGGAGACAATTTGCCGAAAGGCAGTCCGCTAATCCACGCTAATCTCCGCGAATAAAAAATATTCGTGTGCATTGCGCAGAGTAGCGGATAGGAGAATCATTTATGACTGTGGATACCAAGCGCGTCGACAACTTGCGTAAAAAGACCATCAATGGACAGTCTATGAAGCGGCTGGTGGAGGCGGGCATGATCTGGTTGCGCGTCAACCAGCAGACCGTGAACGCGCTGAACGTGTTTCCCGTCCCAGACGGCGACACCGGCACGAACATGACGCTGACCATGCAATCGGCATGGAACGAGATCAAAGATTCGGGTCATCGCAAGATCGGCGAGATGGCGGCGGGCGTGGCAAAGGGCGCGTTGATGGGCGCGCGCGGCAACTCGGGCGTGATCCTTTCGCAGATCTGGCGCGGGTTCGCGCGCGCGGTGCATGAACGCGAAACATTGGACGGCGAGTCGCTCGCCAAAGGATTCGCCGAAGCGCGCGATACCGCTTACAAAGGCGTGGTCAAGCCGGTGGAGGGGACGATCTTAACCGTCATACGCGGAGTGGCTGACGCAACTGAAGCAGCCCTCCAGTCGACGAGCGACGCGATCACCATCCTTGAAGTGGCGGTGAGAGCGGCAGACGAAGCCGTCCAGCGGACTCCCGATCTCCTGCCTCTTCTGAAACAAGCCGGTGTCGTCGATTCGGGCGGCAAAGGTTTGTTTTTTATTTTGGAGGGCATGCTGCGCCACGTGTACGGCGAGTCGCTTGAGGCGCCGTTGATGAGCGTGCAACCGATCTCGGCGATGAATTTGCAGGGCGCGCTCGAAGAAGTGGAAGAGGGACAAGATTACGAAGTAGTCGTGGATTTTATGCCGCCCACGAATTTCGACTTGCAACAATTTTATGGGCGGCTCGAAGAGATGGGCACGTCCATTCAAGTGGGCGAGGGCGAAGGCATGTATCGCATGCACATCCATGTGCCGCTCGAAAAAAGATACGAACCGATTGATTACATCATGGGGCTTGGCACGATCACCAAAGTGGCGATGGAAAATTTGCTCGCGCAGATGGACGATATTCAAAAAAGCAAAACGAGCGCGATCTCGTTCGCGCCGGTCGAGCCGGGGCAGATCGCGGTGGTGGTCGTTTCGCCGGGCGACGGGCTGAGCCGCATCTTCGCCAGCCTCGGCGCGGCGGCGGTCGTCAAAGGCGGGCAGACGATGAACCCCTCCACGCAGGATATTTTGAAATCGTTCGAAGACCTGCCCACCGACAAAGTGATCATCCTGCCGAACAACAAGAACATCGTCATGGCGGCGAATCAAGCCAGGGATGTGACGGTGAAACAGGTCGCGGTGGTGCCGACTCGTTCCGTTCCGCAGGGACTCACGGCGATGCTCTCGCTTCAACCCGACGGGGAGGTTGATTCGGTCGCGGAGAAAATGATCAAAGCCCTCGCCGCCGTGCAGACCGGCGACATCACCGTCGCGGTGCGCAATGTGGAGATTGACGGCGTGAACGTGAAAGAGGGTCAGGTCATCGCGTTGCTCGACGGCAAACTGGTCGCTTCGTCTAATTCGGTGGAAGAAGCCGTCTCGCTCTTCCTCGAAAAAGCGAACGCGGCGGAGCATGAACTCATCACATTTTATTCCGGGCAAGATATGCCTCGCGCCGAAGCCAACCGCATCGCCGATGCGATGCGCGAGAAATATAGCGAGCAGGATATCGAAGTGCAAGAGGGCGGGCAGGAACATTATCAGTTTATTATTTCCGTCGAGTAATGTTTACCGCCAAGAGCGCGAAAACCTTAGCCACGGATTGCACAGATTCGCACGGATTATTTTTTAAATCAGTGAAAATCCGTGTAATCCGTGGCAAAAAATTTATTCGGGCAGATCAGAAGTTTCTCCAAAACGGGTAGACATAACCCAATGCATCCCATCCCCAACTTTCAGCAATTCAACATCGCCGCAGTGATTCCCTGCTTTCGCGTGGAGCGGGAGATTCAAGCGGTGTTGCATGGACTCCCGAAATATATTCACCACATCATCGTGGTGGACGATGCCTCGCCTGATTCAACGTCGGAAATTGTGGCGGTGATCGCTAAAAAAGATAAACGCGTCACGTTGCTCCGCCATGAATCGAATCAAGGCGTGGGTGGCGCCATGTTGACGGGATTCCGCAAAGCCCTTGAACTCGGCGCGCAGATCGTCGTCAAAGTGGACGGCGACGGGCAAATGGATACAACCAACCTGCCCGAATTGATCGCGCCGTTGATCCATGGTCAGGCGGATTACACAAAGGGGAATCGCTTCCGCGATTTTCAGTCTCTGCAACAAATGCCGTTGATCCGCCGTATCGGGAACATGGGGCTGGGCTTCCTCTCCAAAGCCGCGACGGGCTATTGGAATCTCTTCGACCCCACGAATGGGTTTGTCGCCATCCGTTCCGAAGTTTTGTCGCAACTTCCGTTGAAGGGAATTGATAAGAGTTATTACTTCGAAACTTCGGTGCTGGCGAATCTGTACCTGCTCGGCGCGGTGGTGAAGGATGTTCCCATGCCCGCGAGGTATCGGAGCGAGGTCTCGAACATGCTTATTCATCGCATCCTGTTTCAATTCCCACTCAAATTATTCCGCACCTTAGTCAAGCGCGTCATTCTCAAAAACTTCATTTACGATTTCACAATGGGAAGCGTATACGTTTTGGTCGGAACCCCGCTATTCCTCTTCGGCTTGATCTTCGGCATCGTCAAATGGATTCAATACGCGAGTCTCAACATCCCCGCGCCCACAGGGACGGTGATGCTCCCCACGCTTTCGGTCCTGCTGGGGATTCAATTCTTGCTCGCGGCAATCGAGAACGATCTGCGGTCTACGCCGAAGGAGCCGTTGTCGCCTCCGCTGGCGTAGCCGACGTTCTCTAACATCGGCGCATCAGTCTTTTTGATTCAATATCTGTTCCAGCGCGTCTTTGAAGACTTCATACGGTTGCGCGCCAACAATCGCATAGCGGTCATTGATGACATACGTCGGCACGCCCGTCACACCGATCTGATACGCCCAGCGCACTTTATCCACCACGTCTGCCGTGTATTTTTCGCTTCCTACGTCGTTCTGCATCTCGTCCGCGTTCAAGCCCGCTTCTTCTGCCGCGGAGCGAAGCGTCTCCCATTGACTTGGGTCGCCTCCCTCGGTATAGACTTTGCGAAAAAGTATTTTGTGAAATTCGTTCCCCTTGCCGTTCACGCGCGCATATTCCGTCGCTTCGTGGGCGAGGCGCGTGTTGTAGACCCGGTCCGTTGAGCGGAATGGCATCCCATACTTTGCGGCGATGGAAGCCAGCCGTTCCTCCGAACCGTTGGCGCGGGCATGCTTCACGTGTTCGGGCAGATCGCGTCCCTCGGGCGGCGTATCGAAATACAAATAGAACGGACGCCACTCCACGTCCACTTGATATTCTTCTTTCAACCTCTCGACCACACCCTGGCCGACATAACACCACGGTCAGATATAATCGGAGAAGATGGTCAGTTTGAAATCCATGCGTTTTCCTCGATGGTGAATTGTATTGCGCGATGTTAGACAGTTGTTCCCCGTTGTTTCTTACGGTTCTATTGTTTTTTACCACCAAGGTTACAAAGTACAAAGGAAAATCTATAGGTCTTAAGGTATCAAACCTTTGTGACCTTGGTGTACTTTGTGGTTAAAAGGGTTTACCCATGAAAAACTTCGACCCCAAATACAACTCCATTCTCAAAACTGAAATCCATATCCACCTCGAAGGCGCGATCCGCACGCAGACGATCATTGATATTGCCAAAGAGTACAAGTTGAAACTTCCCTCGTATGAAGCGGACGAGTTGGATAAGCATGTGAAGGTCTACGATCAACTGCGCGACCTGGAAACCGTGTTGAAGGCGTTCGGGATTTTCCAGAACAGCATCACTTCGCCGAAAGTTGTCGAGCGAATCGCGTGGGAATTATTCGAAGACTCTGCAAAGCAGAACATCAAACTGTTTGAAGTTCGCTTCTCTCCCGATTGGGCGTTCAGCGGACACAACGTAGACTGGGATGCCTGCCTCGAGGGTCTGCTCCGCGCCAAAGCCCGCGCCGAAAAAGAATTTGACATGGCGATCTGTTACATCGCCATCACCTCGCGCAGTTTGGGGCCCGAGTCGTGCGTCAAAACCGTGGATTGGGCGATTCGACATAGGGAACACATCCCCGCCATTGACCTCGCCGACAGCGAACGTGATTTTCCGCTTCGTGATTTCCTCCCTTCGATCATGAAAGCCAAAGAGGCGGGCTTGAAAGTCACCATCCACACCGGCGAGGATACGCCCGCTTCGTTCGTCAAAGAGACGATTGAACTCGCCAGCCCCGACCGCATCGGACATGGGATTCACGCAATCGAAGACATGCGGGTTGTGGAGCTCATCAAAGAGCGCGGCATCACGCTCGAAGTCAACCCGTGGAGCAACTACCTCACCAATTCAGTCCGCGCGATTGAAGAGCATCCGCTCAAGAGATTATTCGACCTCGGCGTGAAGGTGACCATCAACTCCGACGACCCCGAAGTGTTGGAAACGAATCTGAACAACGAATATCGCATCGCACATGAGGTGTTGGGCATGAGCATGGATGAGATCGCCGCGTGCAATCGCAACGCGTATGAAGCGTCGTTTATTCCTGAGGTTGAGAAGAAGAAAATTTGGGAAAGGTATTTTCACTAGCAATTGCTTCCGCCGCCGTCCTCGGCGGCGAGGACGCCGCCTGGAGCAAATAATGACACGCGCTCGCTTCCCCGTTACTGTGCATTTGTTTTTCTTCCGCGAGAATCAAATCTTGTTACTGCGCCGATTCAACACGGGGTTTCGGGACGGCGAGTACAGCGTCCCTGCGGGGCATTTGGAAGGGGGAGAAACGGTGATGGAAGCCGCGGCGCGTGAAGGGGCGGAAGAAGCGGGAGTCAACATCCCATTAAATGGAATGACATTTTCCACCGTCCTGCATCGCATCGAAGGCGAGGAGCGCGTGGATTTCTTTGTCGTGGTGGATCATTGGGAGGGTGAGCCGTTCAATGCCGAGCCTGACAAATGCGATGATCTACGCTGGGTAGATGTGAACGCGCTGCCGATGAATATCATCCCCTATGTGAAGCAGGCATTGGAGAATCATCAAAAGGGGATTCCCTTCGACGAATACAAAGAGTAGTTCAAGCATCGTCCCTGCGGCGGCGATGGTGGATGCCCTTGTTTTTATACATCTCATCGTCTGCCAGGCTGATGGATTTCAACAGTGAAAATCCCGCTGCGCTCGTGGACGCGCCGATGGAGACGCTCAATTCGGGCTCGCGGTAATACTTGTTGTTCATCACCACCAGCGACTCTACGCGCTCGATCATGCTCTTTGCTGTATGTTCGTCCGCGCCGGGCATGATGAGGATGAACTCGTCGCCGCCGATACGCGCGGCAATCGTGCCGTCTTCGATGCTGGCTTTCAACACCTCAGCTGTGCGGCGGATCAATTTATCCCCGGCGCTGTGACCGAACGTGTCGTTTGCCATTTTCAGCCCATTCAAATCTACGATGACGAAACTGATCGGGTCTTTGCGGGTCCCTTCGAGGTCTTGCAGGGTCTCTTCGAAGAATGCGCGGTTGTACAAGCCGGTCATCACATCGTGCGTGCCGAGGTAGCGCAGATATTCCTCCGCCTTCTTGCGCGCGGTCACATCCTGCAACGCCACCAGCACCCAGTCGAAATTGTTTTCATGCCCGGGCATCAACGTCCAATGCAGATGCACATTCACAGGCTCGCCCGTCAACGAGTAATTGATTCCCTCGCGCTCGTAATAGGTTTTGCCGTCCCACATGTCCACGAGTTCGTTTTTGAAATGCTCGCCCATGCTATCGCGAAAAACTTTGCCGAGGTTTGCGAGCAACGAGTCTTTGTCCATCGCCTCGAACAGGCTGAGCGTTTTGCGGTTCACGTCGAGGACGCGGATCATGCCCATGAAGCGGCGCACAGTTTGAGGGTCCGAGTTGAGATGCGTTCGCAGGTCCGTCACGCCTTGCGCGCGCAGAGAGTCGAATTCCTTTTTGATCGCCGAGTAGTCCTCCTCCCACAACGAGATCGGCGCGTATTCGAACAAATTGTGGAATCGTTTTTCAGCCTGCTTCAACGCGGTGATATTTTCGATCGCTACCAGCACGCACTCCCACGTGGATTCGCATTCGGGCAAAATGCGCCAGTGCAAACGGATCTGAAGCGCTTCGCCGTCCAGCCGATAGTTGACTCCGTCGCCCGACCAATTCAACTCGCCGTTCCACAACGCCAACAATTCCGAACGCCAATGCTCGCGCATTTCATCGCGGAACATTTTGTCGAGATTGGCGAGCAATTCTTTTTCGGTCTTTGCTCCAAATAGATTCAACGTCTCGCGGTTGACATGCATCACTTTGATCAGCCCAAGAGTTTTATCAATGTCTTCAGGATGTTCGTTTAGAAATATATCTAAATCGTTCACCCCGCTTGCGCGCAACTTGTCGAAAAATTTTTTTATCCCGCTGTAATCCTGCTCCCACAATGAAATGGGAGCCTGATCAAAGAGACTTTCAAAATGATCCCCAGCCTTTGGCTTTGGCATGGCATCTCTCCTTTTGATTGATTATACAGCGGGGCTATTCTTCGCTTGTGTACAATTCTGAAAGAAGATATGATGCTGTCATGGGATTTTTACTTTTGGAAGGCGGAGCGGAATTCGGCGGGCGGATACGCGAACCAGACCTGCGCTCCATCGAACTCGCAGGCGGATTCGACGCCCCGCTTCGCATCGTCCCTGCGGCTGCCTCGCCCGACCGCAACCACATCCGCGCGGGAAGCAACGGCGTCCGCTGGTTCGAGTCACTCGGCGCGAGGGATGTTGAATCGCTGTTATTGATCGACAAACCCAGCGCGAACAATGATTCGATTGCAAAATCTTTACGCGAAGCGAAGTTGATCTATCTGCTTGGCGGCTTCACGCATTACCTCGGTCAGACATTGAAAGATAGTTTGGCATGGCAGGCTTGCGTCGAAGCATTTGAAAACGGCGCGGTGATCGCAGGCTCCAGCGCGGGCGCGATGGTGATGTGTGAGTTTTATTATGACCCGTACGAAGGGAAAATTCACGAGGGATTGAATTTGGTGAGGAATTCGCTCGTCCTGCCTCATCACAACACATTTGGCAAAGGCTGGGCGCCGCGACTGTTGAAAGAGATTCCCAATGTCACATTGATCGGCATTGACGAACAAACTGGCATGTTAAACGACGCTGAAAATGGGATGTGGAACGTCTACGGCGCGGGGGAGGTGACGTTGTATCGCGAAGATGGCGTGGAATCGTATGAAGCGGGAAAAACATTTTCGGTTTAGAATTCGCACGTAACGCGACATTTATGTCGCGCTACGCCAAATCAAAATCATCAGAAAAGGCGACATGAATGTCGCCTTACGGATTAAGGATATGTTCGATCTCTCCTCAGCGCGTTTTGCATTTCTCGATCTGGAAACAACGGGACTCTCTCCGTGGTTTGGCGACCGCGTGTGTGAGGTGGGCATTGTCGTCACGGAGGGGAAACGGATCAAGGAGCAATATCAACAGTTGGTGAATCCTGAACGTCCGCTTTCGGTGGGGGCGGCGAGCACGAACGGGTTGACGGATGCCGAGTTATCGTCGGCGCCGCGATTCGCTGAGGTGGCTGAAACAGTTGTCGGCTTGGTGAATGAAGCGGTGGTCGTCTGTCATAACGCGAAGTTCGATCTGCAATTCCTCGATAGCGAGTTCAAGCGACTCGGGCGCGACATCCAGATCCCCAACTTGATCGATACGCTGATGATGGCGCGTCAATATTACGAGATGCCGTCGTATAGCTTGGGATTCATCGCCCAGTCGTTCCATCTGCCGATGACGTTGAAGCACCGCGCGTTGGACGGCGCGCTGGCGGCGCGGGGAATTTTCTTTGCGATGATGGAACAGATGAAGCAGTTCAACAAACCGCTCGATGAATATATTGGCATTTACAACTCGCCCGCGTGGCCCAACGAAGGCATCGAACTGCCGACCGAACTGGGCGAGGCAATTTATAGCAACAAGCGCATGTTCATCAAGTATGTGGACGGCGACGGCGAAGAGACTGAACGCTGGATCACGCCGAAGCAGGTGATGGGCTTGAAGGATTATGTGTATTTGCTCGCGTTCTGTCATTTGCGGAACGATGAGCGAAGTTTTCGATTGGATCGAATCACGGATGTGCGGGTGGAGGAAGGGAGTTAGACCTGTGAGGTCTTGCAGACCTCACAGGTCTCTTTGAAATATGTACGAATTCACCGAAGACGACTTGAGATCGAACCAGCGCGGTTTCCTCACGCAGGGACAACGCGACTACCTGAAAACGATCGGCGAGGGTGGCGTGCGAGTTCAGAGATGGAATATCAAAATTGCCGTTGGGTTCATGTTCTTTGGGATGTGCCTGATCCTGGCGATGTACCTGCAAAATGAAAGTACGCGCGCGGCGTTGTTTTCCAATCCGTTGAATATTTTGGTCTTTCCCGTGATCGTCGTTGTGGTTGGATTGATCCTCGCTTTCAGCATTTGGCTTGCAAGGCGCATCTCTGAAATGTTGAAGAACGCGGAGTTGAAAACTGCGGAGGGAAAGATTCGCCTCGATTCTCATTTCAACTCAGGCGCGGGCTTCACCAGTTATTATGTCTATGTGGGCAAGAAACGCTTTGGCTTTACAGACGACATGAGTCACACATTCAAGGAAGGGAAAAAGTATCGCGTGTATTACGTCAAGGCGAGCGCGTATGAGTTGATCATGTCTTACAAAGTGATCGAATAATGCCGCCGTTTTCGCGCCCTTGACGGATTCACAAATCAGCCTATAATCGGGCGAAATCATAATCGAATGAACACCTTGCTGTCCCTCTCCCTTATTGCGATCCTTATTGCGGTCCTTATTATTAAGGATCTATTTTCGGTTAGGATGGCAACGGTGAGAGTGAAGTAAATCTCGAAACAAACGCAAAGAGCCGCCCTAACCACGGGCGGCTTTTTTGTTATCAAATTTCAAGACCTGACAGGTCTTATCCGCGCCGATGCCTTCCATGGTCATTGCGCGGACAAAGACGAAAGACGGCAAACTCCTCTCGGAGACCTGTCAGGTCTATAACAAGGAGTCGTATGCGTTCCGATACAGTCAAAAAAGGATTTGATAAGGCGCCGCATCGCGCGCTGCTTCGCGCTACGGGGTTGCAGGATGACGATTTCAACAAGCCGTTCGTTGCCATCGTCAACTCGTATGTGGACGTGGTGCCTGGGCATGTCCATTTGCAGGAGTTCGGCAAACTGGTCAAGGATGCCGTCCGCGCGGCGGGATGCGTGCCGTTCGAGTTCAACACCATCGGCGTGGACGACGGTATCGCCATGGGTCACATGGGGATGAAGTACTCGCTTCCTTCGCGGGAACTGATTGCTGACTGCGTCGAGACGATGATCGAAGCCCACAGATTCGACGCGATGGTGTGCATCCCCAACTGCGACAAGATCGTGCCTGGCATGTTGCTCGGCGCCATGCGAGTCAACATCCCGACGATATTTGTGTCTGGCGGGGCGATGAAAGCGGGGATGACTCCCGAAGGCGAGACGATTGATTTAATTTCCGTGTTTGAAGGCGTGGGGGCATTTTCAGCGGGCAGGATTGACGAGAAGCGATTATCTATTTTGGAAAAATTTGCATGTCCATCGTGCGGGTCATGTTCGGGGATGTTCACTGCCAACTCGATGAACTGTCTCATGGAGGCGTTGGGCTTGGCGTTGCCGTATAACGGTTCCGCTTTGGCGAAGACTCCCGAACGGGAAGCGTTGGCAAAACAAGCCGCCGCGCAAGTGATGACCTTGATCGAACGCGACATCAAGCCGCGAGACATCGTCACTGCCGAGGCGATAGACGACGCGTTTGCATTGGACATGGCGATGGGCGGCTCATCGAACACCGTGTTGCACACGCTGGCATTGGCGAACGAAGCGGGCGTGGACTATCCGTTGGAACGGATCAACGCGGTGGCAGATAAAGTTCCGCACATTTGCAAAGTGAGCCCAGCGGGCAAGTGGCACATGGAAGATGTCCATCGCGCGGGCGGAATCCCTGCGATATTGAACGAGATCCAATGGGGGACGGGTATGTTGCATTTCGACAGAGTGACAGTCACTGGAAAAACATTGGGCGAGTCGATTCAAGGCAAGGATATTCAGGACGAAGAAGTGATTCGACGATATGACAACGCTCACTCCAAACGCGGAGGGCTGGCGATTCTATTCGGCAATCTCGCTCCGAAGGGCGCGGTGGTGAAAGTGGGCGGCGTGAGCGAGGCGATGATGAAGTTCGAGGGACCTGCTGTCATCTTCGAGTCGCAGGAAGAAGCGATGGCGGGAATTCTTGCTGGAAAAGTCAAAGCGGGAGATTGTGTTGTGGTGCGTTACGAAGGTCCCAAAGGCGGACCTGGGATGCAGGAGATGTTGTCGCCCACGTCCGCGATCATGGGGCAGGGACTCGGCGATAAGGTGGCGTTGATCACCGATGGACGATTCAGCGGCGGGACGCGCGGCGCGTGCATCGGTCATGTGTCGCCAGAAGCGGCGGCGGGCGGTCCGATCGCGGCGTTGAAGGCTGGGGATGTGATCCAGATTGATTTGGCGGCGCGCAGTTTGAACGTCCGATTAAGCGAAGCGGAGATTGAGAGTCGGCTGGAGGCGTTGCCTCCGTTCCAATCCAAAACAACATCAAAATGGTTGAAGCGGTATTCGCATTTTGTCACCAGCGCGGATACGGGCGCAATGTTGGAATCGTAGGTCACGCTTGCAGCGTGACAATGGAATTAATTTTGTACGTCACGTTGAAAACGTGACCTACATCGAAGGAGAGAGAATGAAATTAAAAGGCGCAGAAATTGTTTGGGAATGTTTGACCCGCGAAGGCGTGGAGGTGGTGTTCGGTTACCCTGGCGGCGCGAATATGCCGATCTATGACGCGATGCTGAATTACCCCGTGCATCATGTGTTGGTGCGGCATGAACAGGGCGCGGCGCACATGGCGGATGGATACGCTCGCGCATCGGGGAAAGTTGGTGTGGCAATGACAACGTCGGGTCCTGGCGCGACGAATCTCGTGACGGGCATTTGCACGGCGATGATGGATTCAGTGCCGACGGTTTTCATCACGGGTCAGGTGGCGGCGCATTTGATCGGCGGCGACGCGTTCCAGGAAACCGACGTGACTGGAATCACATTGCCGATCACGAAACATAATTACATCGTGACCCGCGTCGACCAGATCGCGGAAACGATCCGCGAGGCGTTTTATATCGCGCGCAGTGGAAGACCAGGTCCTGTGTTGATCGATATTTGCAAGAACGCGCAGATCGAATCGTGCGAGTTCGTTTTCCCTGAAGAAGTGAAACTGCCAGGCTATCAACCCGTCCTGCGCTCGTCGAAAAATTTATTAGACCAAGCCGTGGGCTTGATCGAGCGGGCGAAAAAGCCGATCATTTTATGCGGGCATGGCGTGTTGATGTCGAAAGCCGAAGAGGCGTTGATGCAGTTCGCGGTGAAGACTCAAACTCCAGTGGCGAGCACGCTGTTGGGCTTGGGCGCGTTCCCCGCGTCGCATGAATTAAGTCTGGGCATGATGGGCATGCACGGCGAAGTGCATACGAATATGGCGATCCAAAATTCGGACTTGATCCTTGCCTTTGGGATGCGCTTCGACGACCGCGTGACTGGCACGTTGAAAACGTACGCGCCGCGCGCCAAAAAGATTCACATCGAGATTGACCCGTCTGAAATCCACAAAAACGTTTTCGTGGATGTGCCGCTGGTCGGCGATCTGAAAACTGTGCTGTGCGATCTGATCCCGCTGGTGGATGAATACGACCACGATGAATGGAAACAGGAGATCAACGGATGGAAAGCCGAAGCCGACGCGCGCAGTATTATGAATTGGGAAGACGACGGCAAGTTGCACGCGGCGCACATGGTCGCCGAGATTTGGAAAGCCACGGATGGAAACGCCATCGTCACAACGGATGTCGGTCAACATCAGATGTGGGCGGCGCAATATTATTTTCTGGATAAACCGAATCGCTGGCTGACTTCGGGCGGCGCGGGGACGATGGGCTTTGGTCTCCCTTCGGCGATCGGGGCGTGGTTCGCGGCGAAGGATCAGGAAATTTGGGCGATCGCGGGCGACGGCGGATTCCAAATGACCGCCGCCGAGTTGACGACCGCCGTGCAAGAGGGCGCGAACGTCAAAGTGGCGATCATGAACAATCAATATCTCGGCATGGTGCGCCAGTGGCAGGAATTCTTTTTCGATAAGCGTTACTCGGCGGTGAACATGCTTACGCCCGATTTTGTGAAATTGGCGGAGGCGCATGGAGTCCCTGCGCGGCGGGTGACCAAGCCCGAGGAAGTCAATGAAGCGATTGAATGGGCGCGGAAGACTCAAGGTCCAGTGGTGCTTGAGTTCCGAGTCGAGCAGGAAGAGGCGGTCTATCCGATGGTTCCCGCTGGCGCGGCGTTGGATGAGATGATGCAGAGACCTGTGAAGGCGTGAGAGATACGAGTTGCGAGTTACGGGTTACAAGTGATCGGTAATCAGTAATCAGTAATCAGAATCAGTAAGTGACGAAAGAGAATTGGAGAAGTAGAGAATGATGAACTACACATTTATTGCTTTAGCGGAAAACAAGCCTGGCGTGTTGAATCGGGTGACTTCGTTGTTTCGGCGGCGGAATTTCAATATCGTGTCGCTCAGCGCGGGGACGACGGAGAATCCCGAAGTGTCGCGCATGACCATCGTTGCGGAATGCCCGAACGGCGATATTGACGCGCATCGCATCGAGGCGAATTTATACAAGCTGGTCAATGTGATCGATGTGCAGGATGTGACGCATCAGTCCACCGTGATGCGCGATCTGGCGTTGATCAAGGTGCGAGTCGCGCCCGAACGCCGCGCCGAAGTGAACGGGCTGGCGGAAATCTTCCGCGCCCGCATCGTGGATGTGGCGGCTGATTCGGTCGTGGTCGAGATCACTGGCACGGAGGACAAGATCGAAGGCTTGATCGAGTTACTGCGCCCGATCGGGATCGTGGAAATGGTGCGCACGGGACAAGTCTCGATGACGCGCGGGGTCAACGATGGTGTGCGGAGGATCGGGATGAATGGGCATGCGCAGGTGATGGAGATGGCGGAGATGACTCCTTGAAAAGGATGAAGGATGAAGTAGATATTGCGTACTGCGTATTGCGTAATTTGTAATTGGTAAATAGTAATTCGGTGGTCGAGCGCAAGCAGTCGAGACCACAAGTACGCATACAACCTTTTGTTACAAGAGTTTCTCTACGGCGTGGTGGTCTCGATACGGGCTTCGCCCTACTCGACCACCGAGATAAAAAATTAGGAGAATTGAGATCATGGCAAAAATAAATTTTGGCGGTGTGGAAGAAGAAGTTGTAACGCGCGATGAGTTTCCGCTGGAGAGGGCGCGGGAGGTGTTGAAGGATGAAGTGGTGGCGGTGCTGGGGTATGGCGTGCAGGGTCCCGCGCAGGCGATGAACATGCGCGATAACGGCATCAAGGTGATCGTCGGTCAGCGCGAGGGGACGAAGAATTGGGATAAGGCTGTGGCAGACGGATGGGTGCCAGGCGAGACGTTGTTCTCTGTGGAAGAAGCCGCGGAGAAGGGAACCGTCGTTCAATATTTGTTGTCGGATGCAGGTCAACGTTCGCAGTGGTCGAAGATCGTTGAAAGTTTGAACGAAGGCGACATGCTGTATTTCTCGCATGGATTTTCGGTCACGTTCAAGGATGATACGGGCGTCATCCCTCCGCCGCATGTGGATGTGGCGCTCGTCGCGCCGAAGGGGTCTGGTCGCAGTGTGCGAACGAATTTTCTCGACGGTTCGGGGATCAACGCGAGTTTTGCAGTCCATCAAGATGCGACGGGTAAAGCCAAAGAGCGGACGATTGCCTTGGGCATCGCCATCGGTGCGGGATATTTATTTCCGACGACATTTCAAAACGAAGTGTACAGCGATCTCACTGGCGAGCGCGGCGTGTTGATGGGCGCGTTGGCTGGCGTGATGGAAGCGCAGTACAACGAACTCCGCAAGAACGGACATTCCCCGTCTGAGGCGTTCAATGAAACGGTGGAAGAGTTGACGCAGTCGTTGATCCGACTCGTCGGGCAGAACGGCATGGACTGGATGTATGCCAACTGCTCCACCACCGCCCAGCGCGGCGCGTTGGATTGGAAGAATAAATTCCGCGATGCGGTTGCGCCTGTGTTCAGCGATTTGTATAAGAGCGTCACATCGGGGGATGAGGCGCGAATCACACTCGAAGCCAACAGCAAGCCCGATTACCGCGAGAAGTTGGACAAAGAACTCGCCGCGATCCGTGATTCGGAAATGTGGAAGACAGGCGCGGCGGTGAGGTCGTTGAGACCTGAGAATTGGGGAAAGAGCAGTGATCAGTAAACAGTGAACAGTGAATAGTGAACAGTGACTGATTACTGATTACTGTTCACTCCTACATTTGGAGGCGCAATGAATAATTATGTAAAGATTTTCGATACTACACTGAGAGACGGCGAGCAATCTCCAGGGGCGACGATGACTTCGGCGGAAAAGTTGGAGGTGGCGCGGTCGCTGGCGATGATGGGCGTGGATATCATCGAAGCGGGATTCCCTGCCGCGTCGCCCGACGACTTGGAAGCTGTCAGGCGGATAGCGGTTGAGGTGGGCAACCCAGCCTCAAGTCAGGATGAGACGCGTGTTCCCGTCATCGCGGGGCTGGCGCGGGCGAATAAATCCGATATTGAAAAAGCGTGGGAGGCGGTGCAGTCCGCAAAACGTCCGCGCATCCATACGTTTTTGGCGACGTCGCCGATCCACATGAAGCACAAGTTGAAAATGGATCCCGAAGACGTTGTGGCGCGCGTGTCTGAAATGGTGGCGTATGCAAAAAGTTTTTGCGACGATGTGGAATTTTCACCCGAAGACGCGGGGCGCTCGGACCCAGAATTTTTATATGTGGTGTTGGGCGAGGCGATCAAGTCTGGCGCGACGACGTTGAACATTCCCGACACGGTCGGTTATACAACGCCCGATGAATTTTATGCGTTGATCGAAGGCATCATCAAACACACGCCAGGGATGCACGACGGCATAACGATCTCGGTTCACTGCCATGATGATCTGGGGTTGGCGACTGCAAATACTTTGGCGGGCATTCGCGCGGGGGCGAGGCAAGCCGAAGTGACGATGAACGGGATCGGCGAACGCGCGGGCAATACGTCGCTCGAAGAAGTGGTGATGGCGTTGAAGACTCGTCATCCCGTTTTCGATCTGGAGACGGGCATCGAGACAAAACAAATTTCGCGCGTGAGCAAGTTGGTGAGCAATTACACGGGCATCGTGGTGCAACCGAATAAAGCCATCGTCGGCGCAAACGCGTTTGCGCATGAAGCGGGCATTCATCAGGACGGCATGTTGAAACACCAGACCACCTACGAGATCATGCGCCCCGAAGATGTGGGCGTGAATCAAACGAAGTTGGTGTTGGGAAAACATTCGGGTCGTCACGCGCTTCGCACGCGGCTGGCGGAGTTGGGTCACTCGCTCGATGAAGTGGAACTCGATAAAGCCTTTGCGCGATTCAAAGAATTGGCGGACCGCAAGAAAGTGATCGTGGATGCGGATTTGGAAGCTTTGATCGCTGACGAGTTTTATCGTCCGCGCGATGTGTATCTGCTCAACGATATGCAGGTCACCTGCGGGACGATGGGAATGCCGACGGCAACCGTTCGCCTGCGCGGACCCGATGGCGCGGTTCACACGCAAGCCTCTGTCGGCACGGGTCCAGTGGACGCGGTGTACAAAGCCATCAACGCGATCGTCAATGTGCCGTGCGAGTTGCTTGAGTTCAACATCCACGCCATCACCGAAGGCATTGACGCGCTCGGTGGAGTCACTGTCCGCATTCAAGGCGCGGACGACCATACCTCGATGGACGCGCAAAGCGAAGCGCATTATCCGCGCGTGTACGGCGGTCACGGCGCAGACACCGACATCATCGTCGCCAGCGCGAAGGCGTATATCAACGCGGTCAACAAACTCATCATCGCGCAGACCGAGTCGCATGAGAGGGTGGTGAATGATTTTGGGGTGATGTTGGGATAAAAGAGAGAATCGGAGGATTAGAGAATTAGAGACTAGAGACTGGAGACTAGTCTCGAATCTCGAGCCTCTAGTCTCTGCAAAAAGGAAACTATGCCAAAAACACTATTTCAAAAAATATGGGATTCGCACGTTGTGACCGAGCAAGCCGACGCGCCTGCGGTTCTTTACATTGACCTGCATCTGGTTCACGAGGTGACGTCGCCTCAAGCCTTTACGGGACTCCGCCAGCGCGGACTCAAAGTGCGCCGACCTGAGAAGACTCTGGCGACGATGGATCATTCAATTCCGACCACGCCTCTGCATGTTCCCATGACTGACGCATTAGCCGCCGCCCAGATCAAGCAGATGGAGACGAACGCCGCTGAATTCGGGATTGAATTGCACGGCATGACCAGTCCGCATCGCGGCATCGTTCACGTTATCGGACCTGAACTCGGGCGCACGCAACCAGGCATGACCATCGTCTGCGGAGATAGTCACACCGCCACACATGGCGCGTTCGGCGCGTTGGCGTTTGGCATCGGCACAAGCGAAGTGGAACACGTCCTTGCTACTCAATGTCTCTTGCAAAAGAAACCTAAAACATATGAAGTCCGCGTGGACGGGAAGTTACTGAGTGGCGTTTCAGCCAAAGATATCATCCTTGCGCTCATCGCCAGAATCGGAGTCGGCGGCGGGACGGGGCACGTCTTTGAATATACGGGGGAAGCGATTCGCGGATTGTCCATGGAGCAACGCATGACCATTTGCAACATGTCCATTGAAGGCGGGGCGCGGGCGGGCATGATCGCTCCCGATGAAACGACGTTTGAATATTTACATGGAAGAGAGTTCGCTCCCAAAGGCGCGGAGTGGGATAAAGCCGTCGCAAAGTGGAGGTCATTGCCTAGCGATGAAGGCGCAACTTATGACAAATCCATCACGCTCGACGCCTCCGAACTTGAACCGATGATCACCTACGGGACGAATCCTGGCATGGGGATGAAGATCACGGATCGAATCCCAACCACCGATTCGTTTACCGAGTCATCGCAAAAAGCCGCGTTCGAGAAAGCCATGAATTACATGGGACTGCAACCTGGTCAATCGCTGTTGGGTCAAAAAGTGGACGTGGTCTTTATCGGCTCATGCACCAACTCACGCATCTCGGATCTGCGTCTCGCGGCGGCATTTCTCAAAGGCAAGAAAGTTTCGGAAAGCACGCGCGTGATGGTCGTCCCTGGTTCGCAAGATGTGAAGAAGCAGGCAGAACAGGAAGGGCTTGATAAAGTCTTCAAAGAATCTGGCGCAGAATGGCGCGAGGCGGGATGCAGTATGTGCATCGCGATGAACGGCGATCAACTGCAACCTGGTCAATACGCGGTTTCGACCAGTAATCGCAACTTTGAAGGTCGCCAAGGCAAAGGCGGGCGGACGTTCTTAACGAGTCCCATCACTGCGGCGGCAACGGCGATTCATGGCGTGGTCACGGATCCAAGAGTAATGTTGAGTTGACATGGTCACAGACGAGATTTGGAAGTTACCCGCCATTGTGAACCGCTTTCTGTCTTACCGTGCCGCCATCCCGTTGGCGCAGGAACAGATCGGCGTAATGATGTCAATTCTCAAAACGCGAAAACAACCCATCCAACGTTTTCTTGATTTGGGTTGCGGCGATGGAATCCTGGGCGCGGCGGTCTTGGGCGAATATCCGTCGGCTCGCGGAGTTTTCGCCGACTTCTCAGAGCCGATGCTTGAACAAGCTCGCGATGGTCTCAAGGAATATGCGAGTCAACTCAAATTTGAGAATCTCGATTATGGCGACAAGGCTTGGGTGAATCAAATCAGCCTGCAAGGTCCGTTTGATGCGATTGTGTCTGGCTACTCCATTCATCATCAGCCCGATCAACGCAAGCGCGAAATTTATCAAGAAATTTTTTCATTGCTCGAACCGAACGGCTGGTTCATCAACATCGAACACATTGCCGCCGAATCGCAACTTGCGGTGGACTTGTTCAATCAACATGTGGTTGACGCTCGTTTCGCGATCGAACGATCAAGCGGCGGAACAAAGACCCGTCAGGAAATTTCAGACATCTTCATGAACCGCCCAGATAAAGACACGAATATTCTTTTGTCTGTAAGTACACAATGCGATTGGCTGCGCGAGATCGGCTACGAAGAAGTAGATTGCTATTTCCGTATCTATGAACTCGCAGTGTTCGGCGGCCGCAAATCGTAAATCCAAAATCGGAAATCGTAAATCGGAAATCGGAAAATCAAAATGGCACAATTCACAACCCTCACCTCCCGCATGATCGCCCTGCCCGTCAACGACATTGACACAGACCAGATCATCCCCGCGCAATTTCTCAAAGTAACGGATAAAAACGGACTGGCGGATGTCCTCTTTTATCACTGGCGTTACAACGACGACAAATCGCCGAAAGCAGATTTCATCATCAACAAACCCGAGTCGCAGGGCGCGCAAATTTTATTGGCAGGCGATAACTTCGGTTGCGGTTCGAGCCGCGAACACGCTCCCTGGGCGCTCACCAGTTACGGCTTCCGCGCGGTCATCTCCACCTCCTTTGCGGATATTTTTCGCAACAACGCTTTGAAGAACGGACTTATTCCCATCGTCGTGGATGAGGCGACTCACAAGATGCTCTTCGACCTCTTTGAAGAAGCGCCTCGCGCCGACCTGACAGTTGATCTGGCTACCCAGACCTTATCCTACCCTGGAGGTTCGCTCACCTTCCCGATTGATTCGTTCAGCAAAACGTGCCTGCTCAATGGGGTGGATGAACTTGGGTACATTTTGAATTTTGAAAAAGAGATTGCGGCGTTCGAGAGCAGAGATTAGAGACTAGAGACTGGAGATTAGTCTCCAATCTCTAATCTCCAGTCTCCAATTACCAATTACAAATTACCATGCACCCAATACAAATCTACGACACCACCCTCCGCGACGGCACTCAATCCGAAGGCTTCACGCTTTCGGGCAATGACAAGATTCGCATCGCGCAAAAACTCGACGAACTCGGAGTCGCTTTCATTGAAGGCGGCTGGCCTGGCTCGAACCCAAAGGATGTGGAGTTCTTCGAGCGCGCGCGCGATATGAAATGGAAGAATTCACTCATTGCCGCGTTCGGTTCCACCTGCCGCGTCAAAGGCGGACCTGAGGACGACGCCAACATCAAAGCCCTGCTCGATTCGCAAACGCCCGTCTGCACGATCTTCGGCAAAACGTGGACTCTTCACGTCAAAGAAGTGTTGCTGACCACACTCGAAGATAACTTGCGGATCATCGAACAATCGGTAGCGTATCTCAAAGCCAACGACAAACGAGTCATCTATGATGCTGAACATTTCTTCGACGGCTACAAAACGGATTCATCGTATGCCACTGAGACTCTTCGCGCCGCGATTCGCGGGGGAGCCGAGACTGTCGTGCTGTGCGATACGAACGGTGGCACAATGCCCTGGGAGGTCGAATCAATTATCAGCGTGGTGAAAGATGCGATTGCTCATCCGTTTGGGATTCACACGCATAACGATTCGGAATGTGCCGTTGTCAATTCGTTGATCGCCATCCGCGCAGGCGCGGTTCAAGTGCAAGGCACGATCAACGGAGTCGGCGAACGATGCGGAAACGCCAATCTCGTGTCCATCATGGCAGACCTTGAGTTGAAGATGGGTTATCCGTGTTTGCCTGAAGGGAATATTCAGCATTTGTACGACTTGTCCCATTTTGTGGCGGAGGTGGCGAACATCACGCCCGATGAGCATTTGCCTTTTGTTGGGAAGTCCGCGTTCGCGCACAAAGGCGGCGTGCATGTGGCGGCGATGCGACGCAACGCGCAATCGTATCAACACGTGGAGCCTGAACTCGTCGGCAACAAAATGCGCGTCGTGGTTTCGGATCTGTCGGGGCGCGGAAATTTGCTGAGCAAAGCCGAAGAACACGGCGTGGAAGTGGAAAGCGCGGAAGTCCTGCCCGTGTTGAACGAGATCAAAGAGCTCGAAGCGCGCGGATTTTCATTCGAAGCCGCCGAAGCCTCTGTTGCCATGATGTTGAAGCGGCAGGAATACGGCTACAAACCTCCGTTTGAATTGGTGGATTTCTTTGTCAACGTCGAACATCGCGATAGGCGCGGCACGTTTGCCGAAGCGACGGTCAAGGTGAAGGTGCAGGGCGAACTGCTTCACACGGCGGCGGAGGGGAACGGTCCCGTCAACGCGCTTGATCTTGCGTTGCGCAAAGCGCTGGCTGGATATTATCCGCAGATTCAAAAGTTTCATCTGTCCGATTACAAAGTGAGAATTTTGGATTCGGATCACGGCACAGAAGCCATCACCCGCGTGTTGATTGACACGCGCAATTCAACCTCGCGCTGGAGCACGGTCGGCGCGAGTACCAACATCATTGAAGCCTCGTGGCGCGCGCTGGCTGATTCGATGGAGTATGGGTTGATGGTGGCGCACTAAATAAAAATTCATGTCGTTGCGAGGAGGAGCGGAGCGACGACGAAGCAACCCCCTCGAATGAGGAGATTGCTTCGGGCGATCCTTCGACTTCGCTACGCTCCGCTCAGGACGCCCTCGCAACGACATAACAAAGGAAAATATTTTGGAATATAAAATCACCCTCCTCCCAGGCGATGGCATTGGACCCGAAGTTGTTCATGAGGCAACTCGCGTGTTGGATGTCGTTGCGAAAAAATTTAACCACACCTTCAACTTTCAAGAACGATTGATGGGCGGTTGTTCGATTGATAAATACGGCTCGTCGTTAACCGATGAGGCTTTAGCCGATTGCAAAAATTCGGATGCGGTTTTGCTCGGCGCGGTGGGCGGACCGAAATGGGATGACCCGAACGCGAAAGACCGCCCCGAACGCGGACTGCTCGCACTGCGCAAAGGTCTCGGCGTGTTTGCGAATCTTCGTCCCGTGAAAGTGCATCCCGCGTTGATCGATTCGTCGCCACTCAAGCCTGAGAAATTGAAAGATGTTGATATCCTTGTCATTCGTGAATTAACTGGCGGATTATATTTTGGTCAACCCAAAATGCGTGAGATGCGCGATGGCAAACAATATGCTGTTGATACGCTTGAGTATTATGATTACGAAATCAAGCGCATCATCGAACTCGCATTCGAACTTGCAAACAACAGGAGGATGAAAGTCACCTCGGTGGATAAAGCCAACGTCTTGGAATCGTCTCGGCTGTGGAGACAGATCGCTTCAAACGTCGGGACGGCGGATCCAGCCATTCAACTTGAGCACACGCTTGTAGATACCGCTTCGATGAAGTTAATCACATCCCCAGCCTCGTTCGATGTTGTCGTCACCGAGAACATGTTCGGCGATATTCTCACCGATGAGGCTTCGGTGTTGGCGGGTTCGATGGGGATGTTGCCGTCGGCTAGTTTGGGCGAACCAGCCTCCCCGTCGGAAAAAGAAGCGAGGATGGGTCTGTATGAACCGATCCACGGCTCCGCTCCCGACATCGCGGGGCAGGGAATCGCGAATCCAGTTGGCACAATCCTGTCTGCGGCGATGATGTTGCGTCACTCGTTCAAGTTGGATGCGGAGGCGGAGTCGATCGAAAAGGCTGTGGACTGCGCGATCACCGATGGCGCGCGGACGGTTGACCTCGGCGGCGCGTTGAAGACAGGTGAGATGACGGATGAGGTTTTAAAGAGATTGTATGCATTCTGCGACTGAAGTCGCAACTACGAAAACAAAAAGGAGATCGAGCGATGGGCATGGAATCGAAATTTATTTGGAAGAACGGCGAACTCGTGCCGTTTGAACAGGCGACACTGCATTTTCTGACGCCCGCTTTGCATTATGGCGCGGCGGTGTTCGAGGGCATTCGCGCGTATAACACGCCGAAGGGACCCGCGATTTTTCGTCTGCGTGAACATATGGAACGGTTATTTGATTCGGCGCGCGTGTTGGGTTTTCGTGAAATTCCATGGAGCGTGGAAGAGGCGATCAAGGCGCATAAAGATACGGTGCGCGCCAACGGATTTACGGATTGTTATATCCGTCCGTTGATGTATTTGGACGGCGGCGGCTGGAATCTGAATGTGGATAAAGGCAAGCTTTCGATGATGATTGCGGTGTGGGAATGGTCGAATTACCTCGGCGAGGACGCGCTGGCAAAAGGCATTCGCGCCAATATCTCTTCGTTCACTCGTCATCATCCGAATATTTCGATGACGAAGGCGAAGATCGCTGGCAATTATGTGAACAGCATTTTGGCGAAAACGGAATCGGAACGGCTGGGTTTTCAGGAAGCCATCATGCTCGATCCGCAAGGGTATATCGCCGAATGCACGGGTGAGAATTTATTTGTCGTGCGCGATGGGAAGATCGTCACGCCCTCCACCGCGCCGATCCTGGAGGGCATTACGCGCCAGTCGGTTTATACGATTGCCACGGATTTGGGGTATGAAGTTGCCGAAGCGCCAGTCTCACGCGACCAACTCTACAACGCGGATGAGGTCTTCGTCTGCGGCAGCGCCGCGGAGGTGATCGGTCTGTGCGAGATTGATTTCCGCGCGATTGGCGACGGGAAATCTGGGAAAATTACGCGCGAGATCCAAAACGTGTATCACGATGCGATCCGCGGGAAGGTGAAGAAGTATGAGGGGTGGTGTGATTTCGTTGGATAAAATAGTTAAAAAATGAACCGCGAAGGTCGCTAAGAACGCGAAGAAAACCTTTTCTTCTTAGCGATCTTCGCGTTCTTGGCGGTTAATAAATCTGCGGGAAAATTTTTGGGGCTATAATCAGCTTCATGTTCACAAAGAATTCCAGAAATCGCTACGACAAAAAGGATTCGCTGGAACTCGGTCGCCGCGCGGAGGATTTCTTTGCGCGGCTTGCGATTCGGCACGGATTCAAAGTCACGGCTTCATCGGAGAAGGGAAACATTGACGAGCATTTTGATTACGTCATCGAACGGGATGGAAAATCTCATAAGGTGGATGTGAAAAGTATCAAGCGCAAGTCACGGGAGGACAACGAACTTCAAGACGAATTATTGTGGATCGAACTGCATAGTGTTCGGGAACATAACAAAGGCTGGCTCTATGACGGTCACGCAGACTTGATCGCCTTCGAACTCGCCAAAAGTTTCCGCATCGTAGATCGCCTCGAACTGCTCGCCCTCGTCGAACAACTCGTGGACTTCGATGCGAAAGTGGATTCGCCAAAAGACGCGCTGTACAAAGTCTATTCGCGCAAGTCGCGCCCCGATCTGTTGACGATGATCAAGTCGGAGGATTTACTGCAACTCCGTCATGCGGAGTGGGGGAAGTGAAGCGCCAAACCTGACAGGTCTCCGCGACACGCTGATTAATCGTGATCCATGTCCACGCGAGAGTTGTGTTCGGCGTGTGACATGATGAGACCTGTCAGGTTTTCATGTTGTTCTATTGTATACTGCCCCACATGGAATCGATCATCACCGCCGTCAGTCTCAGTGTGGGACATACCTTCAGCAAGTCAACTCAACAAAGTATCCGCTTGATCGCTGGCATAGGCGTGGACGGGGACGCGCACTCTGGCGTCACGGTCAAACACCGTTCGCGCGTCAAACGTGACCCGACCCAGCCGAATCTGCGACAAGTCCATTTGATCCACGCGGAGTTGCACGATGAATTGAACGCGCAGGGATTCAACGTCTCGGCGGGGCAGATGGGGGAGAACATCACCACCCGCGGCGTGGACTTGCTCGGTCTGCCGACGGGAACACGTCTGCATTTGGGGAAAGATGCAGTGGTTGAAATAACAGGTTTACGTAACCCGTGCTATCAGTTGGACGATTTTCAGCAGGGCTTGCTCAAAGCCTGTCTTGACTATGACGCAGAAGGGAATCTCATCCGCAAGGCGGGTGTGATGGGAATTGTGCTGGCGGGAGGCGATGTGTTTCCGAATGATTTGATTCGGGTTGAGTTTCCAGATGGGACGTATCGGTCGCTTCAGCCAGTTTAAGTCGAAGCGGGCTACCGAACCTGATTTATGAGAAAAAGAATGTGATTTAATTTTCGAACATACTTGCGCTTTTTGATTTCACATTCCCAGATTCTAATAACTTTCCACCCATTCCTTCTTAATTCCTTTGTTACAAAACCATCCCTCAGCTTGTTATGAAGGATTTTTTCTTTCCAATATTTATTGTTATGGCCAGGTTTGCGAATCCTGCAAGTGTGACCGTGCCAATAACATCCGTCGACAAACACGATAGTTTTATGTTTTGGGAATACAAAATCTGGTTTTCCAATTAGATTGACGTTTCGCCGCCATCCAGAAATCTTGAGTGATCTAAAAATACTTATAAGCGCAAGTTCGGTAGACTTATTGCCTTTCGAGCGGACCGCGCTCATTACTTGCGAACGTTTTTCTGAATTAAAAACATCCGTCATAAATTACCCCCGCGAATATTTTGATAAGAACAACTTTTTTGATGGTTTCCAATCTTTGGCTATCGCATCCGCTTTTTCAAGCCAGCGGCGGATCCTTGTTTCTGGAGGAACTGATTCGCCCCAGTATTCTACAAAGAGAGCATCATCCATTCGTAACGCGGCTTCTAGCATTTCACCCTCGATTAATTTCAAGGCTCGTTCGATGTAAAGACCGCCTGAGTCGTCATTATCTGGATTTGCCACACTTCCAGCGGAGAAAAGGTCTCGCGCTTGATGAGCGACAACTCCGTGATATGTCAACAGGTACAGAACAACATCATCATATTTGTTTCTGGAACGCCCTGAGGCAACAATACTTGGACAGAGCAATACGGCTTCGGCTCGAAGGCGTTTTTTCTCCTCAACTGAAAGGCTTGTGTAAAGGCGGGCTTGAATTGGCAAGGTGTGTTCAGCGTCGGGGGTATCTTCCAGCCACCATAATCTTTCTCCTTCGCCGAGACGCGAGCGAGCGTACGCGCGAATGTGTCCCATTTTTTCTTCCATTGGGAGATGGCGAAATTCATCGTAAGTAATCCCCATTAAATCGAACAGAGAGCGACTTGCGAAGAGTTCAACTTCAAAGCGCGGCACGTGAGATGTGCGGACATGAATAACGCTTTGCTCGTAATCTCCCCAACGCACTTCGGGCTTGCCGCCCATTTTTCCGAAAACCAGATAAACCTTCTCGACCGATTCAATGCGATTGGTTTCCAACACGCTATTGGCGACGCTGCGCCATGTGTCATTTAAAGTGAATTTGACTTCAACGCCAAATTGTCCTATCGCAATATCTGGAAAAGCCTGTGGATGTGGTTCTGTGCTGATTGAAATTGACGAATCATCTTTTAGCAACTCGCGTAAAACCTCGCGAACTCGATTCTCAAATTGATCAGCCTTTTGAAATGTTTTTCTATTGGCTTCGGCGGTTAGTTTTTTGCAGGCAACATCTAAAGCCTGCTCAAATTCTTCTTGATTCATTGTTCGCCACTTAGCAAGGTGTCTAGTACGGCGTTTGCCATGTGCCATGCCAACACTGGAGGAACGGCATTTCCTACCTGTCGTTCTGTTTCCCGCAATTTTGAGTCGAAAATGAAATTATCTGGAAACGATTGAAAACGAGCGGCTTCGCGCATAGAAATTCTACGCGGGAGGGCGTAGTGAAATTGTATATTTCCGTGACATTCGGCTCGGATGGTATAACCAGGTCTGTCCGCCTTGAGTTTGCGGTTGCCTTGATCGGAGCTTTTGTTTGCAAAACTCCAGATATGATTGAATGACTCGTCTAACCCGATGGCTTCGAGGTCCCCGATTGCTTCTTGTGAAGTAATATGTTCATCGCTTACAGGGATGGGGGGGATAAATTTATTGATGTCTGAACGCGTTCCCACAATAAAGACCCGTTCGCGTGTTTGAGGAACGCCAAAGTCCGCCGCGTTGTAGAGTTGATAGGTGACGTCGTAGCCAAGCGCGCGAAAGTCGGTCAAAATCTGCTGTAGAGATTTCTCGTTGTGCTTCATCAATAGCCCTTTGACATTCTCAGCCACAAAGATTTTCGGTCGAACACGCGATACTACTTCAACCATTGCGCGGTACAGCCCGCTTCTTTTTCCCTCGATCCCCAAGCCTTTTCCGTTGATTGAAATATCCTGGCAGGGAAATCCGCCTATCACAACGTCCGCTTCCAACGGTATTTCATCCATCATCTTCCAAATATCGCCCTCGACAATATGCTCGCCGATATTCTTCTTGTATGTGCGGCACGCGGCGCTATTTAAGTCGTTTGCCCAAATGATTTCAAAAGGCGTTTGGGAATAATCTTTTCCAAGAAACTCGAATCCCCCGCTAAACCCTAAATCCATTCCTCCACACCCAGAGAATAAAGATACAACGCTGATGGTTCGTTCTTCGATTAACATTTAATGTAGCGCTCCTAGAAAATTTCCATTGAGAGTTTCTATTATAGCAGTTTTGTAAATCCTCTTGACATCCGCCTCCCTCCGTCATACAATCCCGCCAACATAATTAAAAACGCTGACGAGGACGAGTACGCTTCAATGCGATTTCCAGAGAGTTGTGCGGAACACGGTGCAAGCACAATAAAAGCGCAGAAGCCGAATGGACCTCCGAGTTGTGAAGGGAACACCCTTTGGGTAAGTACCAGAAACGGGAACTGCACCCGTTACCCCGCAGAGTTTCTTAGCGAGATAGTAACTACCAAACTATCGACTAGCAAACTACAAGAGTGACGCTGGCTTCGACTTCCTGTGTGCATCACGCAGGAATTTTTTGTTAAAGCAATACGCGTTAACTTGGGTGGCACCACGAGACTCCCCTCTCGTCCCAATTGGACGGAGGGGATTTTGCATTAAGGAGACACGTAAACAAGGAAACACGTAGACACGTCATGCCCTGTTTACTTGTGTACCTGTCTACTTGTTTACCTTCTTTGGAGAAACCATGTTACTTGAAGCAACCACAACTCAAACCATCATCCGCGAAATTAGCGCGGACCTTGAAACGCCCATCAGCGTGTACATGAAACTGCGCGGCGAGCGAAGCGAGTGGGCGTCGTTTTTGCTTGAATCCGTCGAAGGCGGGGAGCGGATCGCGCGCTACTCGTTCATCGGCGTTCAACCCAAGGCGCAATATGTTATCCGTGATACGCACATCGAAATCAAAGATGAATACGGAGTACGCAATACGCAATACGATGGCGACCCAACGTATTTCCTTCAGGAAGAAATGAGTCGCTTCAACTTTAAGGCACAATCGGGTGTGCCGCGATTCATCGGCGGGATGGTGGGCTATCTCGGGTACGAGTCTGTTCGGTTTTTTGAACCAACTCTCGGGGCGAAGATGAAGCGCACTTCGACTGCGGGACAGACGAACGCTGTCCCTCCGCTCAGTGCGAGAATCCCCGATGGAATCTTTTTGCTCGCCGACACCATCATCGCATTCGATCATGCGCGGCGAAGTCTATCTCTTGTTGCGAACGTCCTCGATGGTGATGTCGAATCCGCAAATCGAAAACTGGATGAGATCGAGTCGCGCATCCATGCGCCGCTGCCTGCGATTCAACCGCGTGAAATAAAAAATTCAAAAACAACTTCGAACATGACGCAGGGGCGTTACGAAGACATGGTGCGCGACGCGCAGGAGCACATCCGCGCGGGCGATATTTTTCAAGTGGTGCTTTCGCAGCGCTTCACGCGCGAGACGAACGTCGAGCCGTTCGATGTCTATCGCGCCGTGCGCCGCCTCAACCCGTCGCCGTACATGTTCTTTTTTGATTTCGGACTCGTGGACGATGAGCCGCTCTTCATTGTCGGATCGTCGCCTGAGATGTTTGTGCGTTTGGAGGGACGAACCGCTTCACTCCGACCGATCGCTGGGACGCGCCCTCGTGGAGCCGACTCTGCCGCCGACGCCGCGCTCGCGCAAGAGTTACTCGCCGATCCGAAAGAACGCGCCGAACATGTGATGTTGGTTGATTTGGGTCGCAACGACTTGGGACGCGTGTGCGAATATGGTACAGTCAAAGTCTCCGATTTTTTCACCGTTGAAAAATATTCGCACGTCATGCACATCGTCTCACACGTCGAAGGGAAGTTGAAAGCCGACCTCACCGCGTTCGACTTGGTGCGAGCCGCCTTCCCCGCAGGGACAGTCAGCGGCGCGCCGAAAGTCCGCGCGTTAGAGATCGTCTCCGAACTTGAACCCGACGCGCGCGGCGCGTACGCAGGCGCGGTCGGCTACTTCGGCTTCGACGGCAACATGGACACCTGCCTCGCCCTCCGCACGATGATCGCAAGAGGCAATTCGTTTAGCGTCCAAGCAGGCGCAGGCATCGTCGCGGACTCAAATCCCAACACAGAGTTTCAGGAGACGGTGAATAAGGCAAGCGCGATGTTGAAAGCGATTGAGATGGCAGAGGCGAACTCGTGATGAAAGAGGAAAGAAGAAAGACCTCTCGCTCGCGCCATTATCTTTCCTCTTTCGTCTTTCTTTATCCTTCAACAAAAGTCTCCAGTCTCTAATCTCCAATTCTCTAATTCTCCAATTACCATTTACCAATTACCACTCACCAAGCAACTCGTATCTTGTAACCCGTATCAAACAACGAAAGGAAATAATCATGCCCACCAAACCCCGCCTCCTCACTGGTGACCGCCCCACAGGACGCCTCCACCTCGGTCACTACGTCGGCTCGCTGGAGAATCGTGTGCGGCTGCAACATCAATACGAATCCTTCTTCATCATCGCGGATTTGCACACGCTCACAACGAAACCCGAACCGCAATACATCAAAGAGATTCCCATTTTCATCAAAGAGACCGTGTTGGATTATCTCGCCGTCGGCATTGACCCCGATGTCAGCACGATCTTTGTCCAATCGGCGATTCCTGAAACGTATCAGTTGAACCTGCTCTTTGAGATGCTCGTTACCGTGCCGCGCCTCGAACGGATGCCCACCCTCAAAGACATGGCACGCGACGCCAACATCGACTCGATGCCGTTCGGTTTGCTCGGTTATCCAGTGTTGCAAGCCGTGGACATTCTGCTCCCTCGCGCGCAAGTTGTCCCCGTTGGACGCGACAACCAATCGCATGTCGAACTCGCCCGCGAGATGGCGCGTCGCTTCAACAACCTCTACGGCGAAGTCTTCCCCGAACCCGACTCGATCATCGGCGATGTTCCGCTCCTCGTCGGCACGGACGGACAAGGCAAGATGAGCAAGTCGCTGGGAAATGCGATTTACCTTTCCGACGATGCCGAGACCGTCAAGCAAAAAGTGATGAACATGTACACCGACCCGAAACGCCTCCGCGCCACCGACCCAGGGACTGTCGAAGGCAATCCCGTGTTCGTCTATCACGACGCGTTCAATCCCTCCAAAGCCGAAGTGGACGACCTCAAGGAGCGTTATCGCGCAGGCAAAGTCGGTGACGTGGAAGTCAAGCAGAAACTCGCCGTCGCCATCGACAACTTCCTCGAACCGATCCGCGAGAAGCGCACCTACTTCCTCGCGCATCCGTTGATTCCCAACGACGTCCTCGCGCATGGCATCAGCCGTATGCAAGCCGAAGCCAAAGCGACCATGGAACTCGTCCGCGAGAAGACAGGCTTATCCTACTCGCTCGATCTCTTCGCCGATCAAGTGGATATTTTTGGAGAGTACGACAACTAAAGGTCGAAAGTCACAAGTCAAAAGTCGTTCGACCTTCGACCTTTGACTTTCGACTTGGATAAGGAAATCAACCATGTTAGTTCTAATCGACAACTACGACTCCTTCACCTACAACCTCGTCCAATACTTCGGCGAACTTGGCGCGGACATTCGCGTCTTCCGCAACGACCAGGTGACGATGAATCAACTCATCGCGCTGAATCCGTCGCACCTCGTCATCTCGCCAGGACCAGGCGAACCGATCAAAGACGACGGCATCTCCTCCGACGCCATCAAATACTTCGACGGCAAGATTCCCGTGCTCGGGGTGTGTTTAGGGCATCAGTCGCTGGGAGCAGTTTTCGGCGGGGAAGTGAAGCGGGCATCCCGTCTCATGCACGGAAAAACATCCAAAGTGACTCACAACGGACAGGGAATCTTCAAAGGCATCCCGTCGCCGTTTGAAGCGATGCGTTATCACTCGCTCGTTGTCTATGACCCCGTGCCTGCCGAACTCGAAGTGACCGCCATCACGCCCGAAGAAGAAATCATGGGACTCAAACACAAAGACCATCAGACATACGGCGTGCAGTTCCATCCCGAATCGATTCTCACCGAACACGGCAAGCAATTGCTCAAAAATTTTCTCGATCTGAATCCCGCGCCCGCCGCAAAAGGAGAACTCTCCATGCTCAAGCCATTTATTGCCAAAGCCATCAATCGCGCCGACCTCACCGACGCGGAAGCCGAAGAAGCGATGAACGTCATCATGACGGGTCAAGCCACGCAGGCGCAGATCGGCGCGTATCTCGTCGCGCTCCGCATGAAAGGCGAGACTATCGCTGAGATCACTGGCTCCGTCCGTGCGATGCGCGCCAATGCCGTGAAGGTTAAACTCAACACGAGCGAATCCGTTTATGACATCGTCGGCACGGGCGGCGACGGAGCGCACACGTTCAACATTTCAACAGCCGCCGCGTTTGTTTTGGCGGGCACAGGAAAAAAAGTTGCCAAGCACGGCAACCGCGCCGCATCGTCGCAATGCGGAAGCGCCGACGTTCTCTCCGCCCTCGGCATCAGTCTCGAACTCACGCCCGAACAGATCGCGCAAGCCATCGAACAGATCGGCATCGGATTTATGTTCGCCGCAAAATTTCATCCCGCCATGAAGCACGCCATCGGTCCGCGCAAAGAGATCGGTCAGCGCACCATCTTCAACATCCTCGGTCCGCTTACGAATCCCGCTGGCGCAAACATTCAACTCACGGGCGTCTTCGATCCCAAACTCACCGAGCCTCTTGCGCAAGTTCTCAACGGACTCGGTTCCAAAGCCGCGCTCGTCATTCATGGCGCGAACGGTCTCGATGAACTCAACACAACGGGCATCAATAAAATCAGTCATTTGAAAAATGGCGAAGTGCAAACATACGATTTGAATCCAAACGATCTGGGTTTCGCATCGTCAACGGTTCAAGACCTGCGCGGCGGCACGCCCGATGAAGCGGCTGTGATGATGAAAGCGATCCTCTCCAATCAATTGCAAGGCGCGCGACGCGATGCGATCCTCCTCAACGCCGCCGCCGCGCTCGCCGCTGAGTCGGGCGATTTCAAATCCGCATTGCATGAAGCGAACGAATCTCTGCAAAGCGGCAACGCCCTCAACAAACTCAACGCCTTGATTGAATATTCAAAAAGTTTTGCGCAATGAGCATTCTCGAAAAAATCATCGAACACAAGCAGATGGAGATAGCGGCGCTCGACGCCTCAGCCTTACGCCGCGCCGCCGACTCTTCTCCCGCCCCTCGAGATTTTCTCGCCGCACTAAAGCGCCGCCGCTTCTCTCCCCGCCCCAGCCTGATCGCCGAACTCAAGCGCGCCTCGCCCTCCAAGGGACTCCTCGCCCCGCACCTCGACCTCTTCCAAGTGGCAGACCTCTACACCCAAAACGGAGCCTCCGCCATCTCTGTGTTGACCGATGAAAAATTCTTCATGGGGAAACCTGAAACACTGCGTGAGTTGCGCTTTACTCGTAAGTCAGAATTGCCCTTGCTCAGAAAAGATTTCATTATTGAGCTTGTTCAGCTTTACGAGACAAAAGTGATGGGCGCTGACGCTGTTCTCCTTATCGTTGCCGCAATGAAATATGACAAACAGCTCTTCGACTTGCATGCCCTTGCTCTTGAATTGGGATTGACGCCTCTTGTCGAAGTCCACGATGAAGCCGAGACCGAACGTGCCTTGAAGATTCCCAACATCCAACTCATCGGCATCAACAACCGCAACCTCGCCACCTTCGAAGTGGCTCTGGAAACGACAGAACGATTACGTCCAATGATTCCCCCCGAAATCACCGTCGTCGCCGAAAGCGGAATCTTCACCGCCGAAGACGTTGACCGCCTGGCAAAAGCAAACGTGGATGCGATCCTTGTTGGTGAAGCATTGATTACTTCGGATGATATTGGTGCGAAAGTGCGTGAATTGTCTGGAATGGAAATGTAGGTCACGCTTGCAGCGTGACGAACCGAATATGTCACGTTGAAAACGTGACCTACCAATCCCGAAGGGATGAAATGATTGTAATAATGACGCGCCGAATCGCAAATCCCGAAGGGATGACATAATCATGTCACTCCTTCGGAGTTTCAAAATTGTTTATGCCGAATTCTAGAATCATGCTACCCCTTCGGGGTTGCAACAATTCGTAACGCGACATTTATGTCGCCTTTGCAAGGAAAAGCGACACCGCGAAGCGTGTCGCAGTACAAAACCTATGACCAAAATCAAGATCTGCGGAATCAAAACATTGACCGACGCCCTCGCCGCCATCCACGCGGGAGCGGACTATTTGGGATTCAACTTCTACATCAAAGGACCGCGCTTTGTTGGGAAGCAAACTTGCGCGGAGATCACTGCTGTTTTGAAAAAAGAATATCCGCACATCAAACTCGTTGGCGTGTTTGTCAATTCGTCGGTTGAAGAAGTGAAGGAGATTCTCGAAGCCTGTTCGCTTGATCTGGCTCAACTTCACGGTGATGAAACTGCTGAGATGTTGAATGAACTCAATGGCAAGGCGTTCAAAGCATTTCGTGGAATCCCTGAAAACATAAATGGATTTGCGAGAAATGAGTCGCCCGCGTTTTTGTTGGATGCTTCAGTCAAAGGTTTGTACGGCGGAAGCGGAGTCACTGCCGATTGGAACGGCGCGGCGGAGTTGGCGAAGACGTATCCGTTGTTGCTGGCGGGCGGACTCACGCCAGAGAATGTCGCGGAGGCGGTGAGCCGAGTCAAACCCTGGGGTGTGGATGTGGCTTCGGGCGTCGAATCAACTGTCGGTGAGAAAGACGCGGGGAAGATGGTCGAGTTTGTGAAGGCAGTAAGAGCGAGTCAATAAAGTTATCAGTGACCAGTCATCAGTGGTCGTTGTCAGGAGAAGTGATGAAGAGATTGTTGCCCACAAAATTTGGAAAGTACGGCGGACAATTTGTGCCCGAAACGTTGATGCCCGCGTTGATCGAGTTGGAAGAGGCGTTCGTGTCGGCGAAAGCGGATGTCGAATTTCAGCGTGAGTTCAACAAATTGATGGCATCGTTCGTCGGCAGGCCCACGCCATTGACATACGCAAAACGATTGTCGGAAAAATTGGGCGGCGCGCAAATTTATTTGAAGCGCGAAGACTTGGCACACACGGGCGCGCATAAAATCAACAACGCGTTGGGACAGGCATTGTTAGTGAAACGGATGGGGAAGGGACGCATCGTGGCGGAAACGGGCGCGGGGCAGCATGGAGTCGCGTCGGCGACGGCGGCGGCGTTGCTGGGATTGGAATGTGTCGTGTACATGGGGTCGGTGGACATTGCGCGGCAGGAGCCGAATGTGTTCCGCATGAAGTTGTTGGGCGCGGAAGTGCGACCCGTCAACTCTGGGACAAAAACGTTGAAAGACGCGATCAACGAAGCGATACGTGATTGGGTGACGAATGTGCGCGACACACATTATCTATTGGGTTCTGCATTGGGACCGCATCCGTATCCGACAATCGTGCGAGAATTTCAATCGGTGATCGGCACGGAAGCGCGAGAACAGATGATGATGGAAGTGGGACGCTTGCCTGACACGGTCATCGCATGTGTGGGCGGCGGGTCGAACGCGATCGGAGTCTTCAGCGGATTCGTGGACGATGAACAGGTCGAGTTGATCGGCGTCGAAGCGGGCGGAAGCGGAATCGAATCGGGCAAACACGCCGCGCGCTTCGGCGACCCGTCGAAGGGACGCGTGGGAGTCATTCACGGCACGCGGACGTATGTGTTGCAGGATGAAGATGGTCAGATCGCGGAGACCCATTCCGTCTCGGCGGGATTGGATTACGCGGCGGTCGGACCCGAGCACGCGTTGATGCGCGATACCGAACGCGCCTTTTACACGTCCGCAACGGATGAGGAGGCGTTGAGCGCGTTCCAGACATTGTGCCACACGGAGGGGATCATCCCCGCGTTGGAGTCGTCCCATGCGGTGGCGGAGGTCATCAAGCGCGCGCCGAAGATGAGGAAGAATCAGGTGATTCTGGTGAATCTTTCGGGGAGAGGGGATAAGGACTTGAATACGGTGATCAAGGAGATTGGAGCTTGAAAAGTTGATAAAATTCCTGTTGATAACGTAAAAATAATCAACGGAGGCATACACCGAGATGCTTTTACAAACTCTGCAAGCAGTTGGATATTTGACGCTACTGGCTATTCTGCTTGTTCTTTGGGGACAGGTTGTTCGTCGGCGTGAACCGCGCAATTTTTGGCTGTTCTTTGCATGGGCATGGACGATGAATCTGCTGGGCAACATTGCGTGGATCGTTCATGACCTTGTCACGGGCGCGACGTTATCCACATTTTCTCTTGTGGATGTATTCTATATCGTTCGTTACGCGCTGGTTGGGCTTGCGCTCTGGTTGTATCCAGTCGCGTTAACTCAAAAGACTTGGAAATGGGTCGGCTCAGCCGCCCTGATCACAGCCGTGCTGGTGTGGGCTTTTTATTTCCGTTCAGCGATGGCAACCAACGGCGGAGATTGGATCGGCTTTTTAGGGTTAGCCCTTTACCCAATGTTCGATGCCGTTTTAATTGTCGTTGCCTGGCAACGAGCGCGCGCTTCACGCGAGGCCTTTTGGCACAGAACCGCCTGGCTTTTGTTCTGCGCTGTAACCAGTTATGGCATTGCCAACACGCTCAACCTCACCGAGTATGTTTTTCCGCCGTTATCGGGCGGCATAGTACCGAATATATTTTGGATTCTGACCGATGTATTTTTATTGGTCATGGCGTTGAGCGCGAGCTCAAAAGAGAAATTGTAAAATTGGCTCTCCCGTTTCTGACGGGATTACGACTCGCAGGAAGATTCTTTGCCACGAATTTACACGGATGTTCACGAATGTTTTAAACAATCCGTGTGAATTTGTGCAATCCGTGGCTAAGGTTTTTGGGCTTTCCCGTTAATAACGGTAGAGCCGTAAAATTCAAAATAAGGAATGAAGGATGAAGAATCGAATTGAAGAGGCGTTCAAAGACAAGCCAATTTTTATGCCTTATTTTCCATTAGGGTATCCGAACTTGGAGACATCCATTGACGTGATCGAAGCCTTAGCAAACAGCGGCGCGGACTTGATCGAGGTGGGGCTGTCGTTCTCCGATCCGCTGGCGGATGGACCCGTGATTCAGCACGCCACACAAATTGCGTTGGAGAAGGGAATCACGGTCAAGAGGTCGCTCGAAGCCGTGAAGGAGTTGCGTCAACGCGGCGTGGACATTCCGTTGATCTTGATGGGTTACTACAATCCCATGCTGGCGTATGGACTGGAGAGATTCGTCCGTGACGCGGTGGAGGCGGGCGCGGATGGATTCATCGTCCCTGATTTGCCGATGGAGGAGGCGGAGGAATTTATGTCCGTTGTAGGGGCGGACGGCAGTCCGCCCTTACCGTTGATTCCCATGCTTGCGCCGACCTCATCATCCGAACGTATGGAAAAGATCGCGCGCAATGCAAAAGGATTTATTTATTTAGTTTCGGTGACTGGAATAACAGGAGAAAGAAAAACAGTTGCGGAAGGATTGTCGGATTTAATTGCAAATGTCCGCCAACATACGGATATTCCCGTGTGTGTGGGATTTGGAATCAGCACGCCTGAGCAAGCCAAAGAGGTTGGGGAGATGGCGGATGGGGTTATCGTTGGGACAGCTTGTGTGAGGGCGATTGGAGGAAGTGAAAGTCCCGTTGAGGCGGCGAGGGAGTTGGCGATTGAGTTCCGAAGCGCATTACACGAACACCGCGCTTGAAACTTTGAATCTCTTCGCCAGCAATCGCACCTGACGAACATTCAATTCACGTTTGCCGTTTAGAACTTCAGAGACGACGCCTTGCGATCCTACTTCTGGCAGATTTGATTGCGTAACGCCTTGTTCCTCCATGAGGAAACGCAATGCTTCCGCGCCCGTGACATCAGGGATGGGATAATGTTCCTCTTCGTAGGTGTGGACGAGCGTGCCAAGCGTGTCGAGCAAGCTGTAAAGCGGATGTTTCTCGTTGTCCCCAATTTCATCCAATAATTCATTGAGTCGTTTTACAGCCGCGTTGTATTCGCGCTCGTTGCGGATCGTGAGCAGGGGAGCAATGTTCGTCCAATGGATTTGAAGTTCTTCATTTACGAGGGTCATTTTTTCCAGTCTCCTCGATCATATTCTGCGTGCGTCAGAACATGACGGATATATAGTTTGCCGCGATTGAAATGAACGGACGCGATGAGTCTATATTTGTTGCCGCCGATATTGAAGATGATCCAATGATCCACTTTATCAGCCGACGGGAAAACCTGTCTCAACTCGGCAAAACTGTTGAACTCGGTCTTTTGCACGATCTTGAACCAGCGCCGTAACGTCATCTGGCTGTCGGGGTGTTCCTCCCAAAACTGGATCAGCGTTTTGCGGGTGATGATGTGCACGCCAGGAGTGTATCTCAATTTGAGATATTATGCAAGGCTATTTCTGTCTTGTGGATTCGGCATATGTGAAAACGATTGGGGATTGAAAGTCTCGTTGATGGGTGAAGAAGTTTGCGAGGAGTGTTGGGGAAGCTTTGCGTGAATCGGCGGGCTGAAGCCCTACCTCAGTGTGTGGAAGTCGGCTAAAAGCCGACTCGCTCGTCAGTCCGAAGGACTTCCATGTATTGAACAAGTGGCTTCGCGAAGCACCCTGTGGGTTAGCCCTGCGAGGCGGCGAAGGAGTTGACCAAGAGCTTGGTTCTCCACGCTTCGTTATTCAATATCATCAAACTTGCTCAGGTATTCTTCATCTGATTGGTCTTTTGCCCCCAGATGCTCAACTTCATATTCACGAAGCAGCTTTTTCAATTCAGTTAAGGCTTCGTCTCGACTGTTGGCGACCCTGCTATACTTGCGAAGCGCCTCAAAGACTTCATAATGGATACCGCTGTATCCCGCGCCCGTGCCGCCAGATTGGACTCGATCCCACGCGTCGGAATACAATTGCGACAATTGGTCGTATTCATCCAATGATGTTATGGAGTTCTTTTTCTTCGATGAGTTCTGCGACATGTTCACCCTCCAGTTTTTCGAGACCCTTCATTAATTTGATCTTGAGGCGTTTGATTTCATCCTGCAATTGTTCGAATGTAGCAGGTCGAATATCAGGGTCAAAGTGGATTTCGGGGTAATTGCGCTGAAAAATATTCTTCACCAGCAACACTTGATAGATCGTCCGCCCGCTATCCATCTTGCCGATGTCTTTCAAGACGCCTGTGTAGATCAACTTGTCGTCAATGTATAAGCCAACATAGTCGCCAGGTTTCATATCAAACTCCTTCGCGTTGGGAGGATTCTATCATAGACCGATAACAGAAAAATTCGGCGGGTCGCGTAGCATCCTGCCTCAGTGCGTGGAAGTCAGCTAAAAGCCGACTCGCTCGTCAGTCCGAAGGACTTCCATGTGCTGAGCAATCGGCTTTAGCCCTGCGATGTTGAAGCGGTGAGGAAGTTGACGGAAGGTGGCGACCAGACAAGATTTTCAAATATTATCTAGTTTGAGTACTATCCTATGCTTTTTCCTTTTCCCAATCAAAGCCTATTGATTTAAGTTTCTCAATTTGCTCATCAGTGGGCTTATTTCTTTTGAGTTTGTAAAGCCAGTTGTATAAATTTTTTTGTTTTGTAGAAGAAACTTCAAAATTGCCATTAATCTCAAAGTGAGATTTCAACAGATGAAAGTTATCTCCCCAAGTTAAAGGTTTCTTTCTGAAGGTTGTCTTTGGCTCCCAATGAAATCCAATACTATTAAGTTTTTCGAGACGTTCTTCTGATGGCTTTCGGTTTCCTAATTTGTGAAGCCAGTTATAGAGAGCTTTGTTCTCCTTGTAATTAACGACAAAGTGACCATTTACCTCATAATATTCTTTGAGAGCAAGTAGCTTTTCATTCCATGCAACCTCTTCTGCTTTTACTTTCATCGACTCTTTATCCCAATCGTAACCAATTGATTTGAGTTTTGTGAGACGGTCTGATAGGGGTCTTTTCCTCCTTAGTTTTACTGACCATGAGTATAGTTTAGGATATTCTGTAATGTGAGGAGGTACATCAAAATGTCCATATTTCTTATGGAATTCATCTAACTCGCTTAATCGTTGATTCCATCTTTCTTCAAGTGCATTCCAGACGAAACCGATTTCGTTTAATCTGTCCTCATATTCTTTGGAAAGTTCACCATTCTTTTTCTTTGTTCTCTGATCATTAACCCATCTTCCAAGTTGCCTGTATTTCTTGTCTTGTTGCGGAACATCAACATGCCCGTAAATCTCTCGGTATTCAAGGAGTTGGTCAATATATTCGTCCAAAGCACCGTGGGAGCGCACGAACCAAACGAACCCAATTTTGTCTAATCTTTCAACGCGATCTTTTGCCAGAGCCCCTATTCGTCTTCTTTGTCTTTGATTCGATACCCAATAGCCAAGCGGATGTTTGCGTGGAACCTCGCAGTGCCCATGTTCTTCTTTAAATCTGACGAGATCAAGGAATTGGTATTCCCATCGATTTTGAATTGGATCGTAATCATTCAACTCTTTCTGATCTATTGAATCGACAGCAAACTCTGCTCCGTCTGCTAATGTTTTTATGCCTTCTTCTGAAAGATTGGTCACTAGAATTCTTAGGGGATCAACTTTGATTGAGATTTTTCCTGCCACGCTTAATGTAAATGATTCTTGAGCTATTTCATCGACATCTGAAAATGTTATTCGCTCAACCCTCTTGACGCTAAGGTGACGATATTCCGTTTGTGTTAACTCATACTCTGCTGTAATCCTCACTTGTCCGTTAAATGGAACAACAATCACTCCATTGCCATAATATTGAGCAGATATCAAGTTCTTAATAGATATGGCGTCTACGAAGTCTTCAACGTTCTTTATTTTGGCAGAATGCGAACTGTTGGTAATCAACCTTTCTGATTGAATCTTTGTATCTTCTAAGATTTCGGTAAGTTGATCCTTGATTTCATCTTGCCTAAGCGCAAAGACAACGGGAATGTATTTAAAGAGTCTTTCGATGTTCTGATTGACATTCTCTTCCTCTAAGAGTAATCGGCATACATCTGATTGGATGAAGTCATCAAGCGATTCGAATGTCTCTATATTATGCTTGTTGTCGCAAGCTTCACGCACTTTCTTGTCGTTTGCAATAACGTACAATATGTCAAATTGATTTGCCAAATCCGATATGACTTGCCAGATGAAAGAGTCTGGAATATCTAGCCGACTCTTCTTGTTCTTAAAAGGCGGGACTCCCTCAAAATAATCTTCAATGACTTTTCCCCCATGTGTCTCTGATATTGGATGTATGATTCCGCCAACTTCATTTATCCATTTTGCAAACTCAAGAGCTGGGTATGAAACTAGATCATCCCGAATTTTTGAAAAACCTTCTTTCATTTCGTCAAGTTTCTTGGCTAATGTGGGCGATACCCTTCGATGCAATTCAATAACCCCAATATTTATTGAATTTGCCCATTGCTCAAATTGCTCTGTTTGTTGCGAAACAAACTCTTTTTGGACAATATAGGGGATATGCAATCTCAACTTTCCAGACTTGGCAAGCCGAACTAGCGCATTAAACCTTGCGGTTCGGCGCAATGAGTCGCTTGAATATATGTTTGTGTCAAGAACAACTTCTATCATTTTTAACTGTTTCCACAAAGATTATACAGCCAAACCATTTTTAAAATTTTTATCTTCTCCGCCACCTCAATGGTTTGATCATCCCCAAAATTAGACGTGCACAGTCGTTCAATCCGCGCCCCCGTCCTCACATCCTCGCCCTAATCGCCAGCCCTGCAACCACGCTGCTAAACGCGTTCGACTCTTTCACTTTCTCCGCGCCAAAGAGTCTCCCCAGCATCCCCGTGAACAGCGGAATATTCGACGAGCCGCCTGTTTTCACGACCGCGTCAATTTGACCAACATCGAGTCCCGACTTGGCAACCGTATCGAGCAGGACTTTTTCAACATCCAGCAGATAATGCTGAATATCGGATTCGAATTGCGAGCGTGTGTACAGTTCCCAGAGCGCGATGTCTTTATCTTCCAGCGTGATGACCGTCGCGCCTTCATTAGATAGGGCGATCTTCCCTGCTTCGACTCGGTTATAGAAGGTGAACGCCAGATCGTTGTAGATCAAATGCTCCAACGCTCTCAAGCGGACAGGCGCAACCTTTGCTTGAATAGCTTTATCCAAAATATTTTTATTGATGGGCGTGCCCATTTCAGGGAGCGCCATCCAATCGGGGACAGCCTCGATCATCTGCACGATCTCGGGATGATGTTTGACTTTGCCGAAACCAAAATGCGACAACATGCGCTTCTCGATAATCGCGCGGTCGAAGTCGGAGCCTGCGATGTCCACGCCGCCGCTGGCATAGACCTTGCGACTCTGCGCGTCGCCGAGTCGCATCACGGCGATGTCGAGCGTGCCGCCACCGAAGTCGAAGATGACGACGTTCTGCGGCTTCGTAATGGATTGCTCGTAATCCAACGCCGCGGCAATCGGCTCCAGTTCAAAGTCCACTTCTTTGAAGCCTGCCTCATGCGCCGCCGCGCGCAACGTCTCTTGCGCTTTGGAGTCGAGTTCAGGCGACTCGGAAAATTTGACGGGGCGTCCCAACGTCACAGCCTCAATCGTCTCGCCCAACACATCTTCGGCGCGGCGCTTCAACAGACTCAAATACGTCTGCGCCAGATCGCCCACGCTGTAATAGCGTTCAAAAATTTGCGTGCCTTTGTAATTGTCCTTGCGCAGCGCGGTCTTGAGATATTGCAACAAACGCCCAGGCTTCAACTCATCCACATACACAAAAATATCGCGCATGTAAAACAGATCCGCGCCGCGATATTCGATCTCGCCCGCCCATTGCTTCACATAACGCCGCTGACGATTGACGTTATCGCGGTAATACGTCTCCACCGCCTCCTGCCCGAGATACGCGCGATACTCTTTCGTGATGTACAACACGGTCTTGATGACTTCGGGCAAAACATTTTTCGGGTCCACAGGCAGAACGCGGACTCGCTGACCATCATAGACAGCGACTCCCGAATTGGATGTGCCGAAGTCAATGCCGACTTTGAGACTCATGACGACACGCTCCGCGTCTTTCGCCCGTCAGCCTGAATCAGCCCAATGGACAGAATCCAACCGTCGGCTGCGATCGAACCGCTTCCCGTCATGGAATCCGCTTCGAGGAGTTGGAGTCGCCCCGTTGCATCCAGCACGATGATCGAATCCGAATCCTTCACCGATGCCGCGCCCATAAAACGGACTCCCTGCTCGAGGCGCGAAGGGGGAATCAACGCTTGTCCTTTTGTGGCGGACGATTTGGAGGTCTCGATGCTTTTGCTTTCGCGGTGAATCACTTTGCCCGTTTGCGTGACGAAGAGCAGTGAATCGTCGGCGCGCGTGATGAACGACGCGATGACATAATCGGTGGCGGCGAGGCGGACGCGCTCTTCGGTGGCGTACGAGAGGTCGTCCACGTCGAAGGCGATGACTTTGCCCTCGTATGTGACGAAGACCGCGCGATCATTTTTGTGCGCGAGCGTGAGGTCGAACGGCTGGTCGGATTTTTGTATCGCGCCTTTGCCGATGTAATGATTGCCGAGAATGGACTGCGCCATGGAGGTCATCGTTTTTTTCGCGCAACCGCGGCGGCTGATCTGCAAAAAGAAATCGGAGAGGGGCAGGCGCGAGAACGGCGTGATGCAAGCGAGGAGTTCGCCCGCGCGAGGCTCGTCGGGCAACGCGGCTTGACTCCAATCCCACGCGCCGCCGAGTTCGATGAGCGGAATGTCGCTCACTTTGTATGTGCCGACGCGACCCGATGTGTACAGCAACAACGCTTCTTCATTCGATGGGACGGCGAGGATGCGCGGCGGCTCATGGTCGTTGGACATGTCGCTCGTGATGCGACCGAGTTCTTTTGTGTCCGAGTTTAATTCGAGGCGGAGGATTCGTCCCTGCGCGTTGTAGATCAATACATTTTGCGTTGACGCTTCGACAGGTTGCGCGGGCAGTTCGACCAGCGCGCCTTCGTCCACGCCGAAGCGCCGCTTGATGAGTTCGAGTTGATATTCGAGATGGGCGATGCGCTTCTGATATTCCTCGACGCGCGTTCCGTTCTGCAAGGCGATGTTCTCTGCCAGCAGTTCTTCATCCCGTTCACTCAACTCGCGCAAACGCCTGGCGATCAGCCGCACAATCGTCACCGCGGACTCGGGTCGCTCTTCGGCTTCTTTCATCCATTCTTCGATTTTGTTTGATAACGACATGGTGGGATTCCTCGAACTGGGAATTATAAGCGGAGAGTGACGCAGGGTATAATACCTTTTAGATGCGCAAAGACACTGCAAACTGGATCGCGCTCACCGATTACGATATAGAGACTGCTCGTCATATGTTAGAGACTGGGCGGTATTTGTATGTTGTCTTTTTGTGTCACCTTGCCTTGGAGAAAATGCTCAAAGCTCATGTGGCGGAAGTAACCCAAACCCTGCCCATAAAAACTCATGATTTGATTTATCTGGTCAAGAAAAGCGAGTTGGAACTCCCTGAAACCCATTTGGATTTCATTGGTAAAATCAATACGGCAAGCATCCCTACCCGTTATCCTGATGATTTGGAACGCGCCTTGAAAGAATATCCAAAATCGATTGCAAGAGATTACTTAAGTCAGACTCAAGAGATATTAAAATGGCTAAAAGAACACCCGAACTTAAGCAAATAGTCAGACGTTATCGAGCGCAACTCGAAAAGATGGGAATACGACCCGCGCGTATTTTGCTTTATGGTTCACAAGTTGCTGGAACTGCCCGCGAAGGCAGTGACATTGATTTGATCGTCATTTCTGGTGATTGGAAAAAATATAACCATCGCCAGCGGCTCGAATTGCTAGGCATTGCTTCGGCAAGAATTTTGGAACCTGTTCAAGCGCAGGGTTTTACTCCGAGTGAAATTCGAGCCAAAAAAGTTATGCCCTTTTGGTCAGAAATTATAAAAGAACAGGCAGTTGCAGTTTAACTGTGCTTTACCCACATCCATAAAACGACTCTTGACGCATTCAATCCATTAGCATAGAATACTGCCCAACATGCTTAAGACCGCCCGCTGGTTTGCGTACTTTTATTTTTACGGTTTCCGAGACTCGGTTGCCGTTGGTGGCGCTTAAGCAAATAGAACTATTCTGTTATGCAAAAGAGCGAGACCATCACGGTCTCGCTCTTTTTTTATCCCGTAGGGGCGACCCGACAAGGTCGTCAAGGTTCTCGATTAATCATGGCGGGTCGCCCCTACAATAACGAGGAGAAAACTTTATGCCCACACGCGGAATCCGAGGCGCGATCACTGTCGCCGCAGACGAACCAGACCTCATCCTCGAAGCGACGCGGGAATTGCTCACTGCGATTCTCGCGTCCAACGAAGGGATGATTTCCGAAGACATCGCCAGCGCGCTCTTCACCGTCACCGATGATCTCGCCTCCACGTTCCCCGCAGAGGGGGCGCGGCAGATCGGCTGGGGACTCGTCCCGATGATGTGCGCGCGCGAAATCCCCGTGCCAAACAGCCTGCCGCGAGTGATTCGGGTTTTAATCCAATGGAATACCGATGTGCCTCAAAATGAAATCACCCACGTCTATCTGCGCGACGCGGTGAAACTGAGACCCGATCTGGTTGCGGCTCAATGAACAAGTCAAATGTCGAAAGTCACAAGTCGCTTGACCTTTGACCTAAGACTTTCGACCAGAAATTCATCCTTCATCCTTCATCCTTCATCATTCACCCTTTAGGAGAAACCACCATGATCATCGTAATGAAACCGCACTACACCCCGCAACAACTCGAAGGAGTTGTGAACGTCATCAAACAACACGGGCTGACGCCGCACATCACCTACGGAGTCGAAACCGCCATCGTCGCCGCGGTGGGCGAGTTCCACATCCCGTCGCTCGACCCGTTTGAAATTCTCGATGGAGTTGAATCAGTGAAACGAATCTCGCAACCGTTCAAACTTGGCTCGCGGCAAGTGCATCCTGAAAATTCTGTGTTCCCCATTGACGGCTTCAACGTCGGCGGAGACGACATTGTGATCATCGCGGGACCGTGCGCAGTGGAGTCGAAGAGTCAAATTTTGGAGACCGCCCACGCGGTGCGAGAAGCGGGCGCGAACGCGTTGCGCGGCGGCGTCTTCAAACCGCGCACGTCGCCGTATGCGTTTCAAGGTCTCGGCGAAGAGGGACTCGAATATCTTGCCGAGGCGCGCGAGCAAACGGGCATGCCCATCGTCGTCGAAATCATGTCGCAGGTGCAACTCGATCTCATGCTGAACTATGTGGATGTCTTTCAAGTGGGCGCGCGCAACATGCAAAATTTCAATCTGTTGCGTATGCTCGGCGAAACGCGCAAAAGTGTTTTGCTCAAACGCGGTCTCAGCGCCACCATCGAAGAACTGCTCATGTCTGCCGAATACATTCTCGCGGGCGGCAACAAGCAGGTCATCTTGTGCGAGCGCGGCATCCGCACCTTCGAAACGTCCACGCGCAACACCACCGACATCAACGCGATCCCTGTGTTGAAAAATCTAACGCATCTGCCTGTCATCCTCGATCCGTCGCACGCCACAGGTCATTACGATTACGTCGCGCCCATCGCGCGCGCGGGCATTGCGGCGGGCGCCGACGGCATCATCGTCGAAGTCCATCCCGATCCCGCGAAAGCCGTCTCCGATGGCAAGCAATCGCTCAAGCCCGAAAAATTCGCCGAGATGGTCAAACAAGTGAAAGCCATCGCCGAAGTGATGGGACGCCGCATCGCGCCCATCGAAAAGCCTGCGACTGTGGGCTGGTGATCCATGGAGGATGGCTTTTCGCTCGAAGATTCTGCGATCGGGATTCTTGGATTGGGACTCATGGGCGGCTCGCTGGCGATGAGTCTCAAAGGGAAATGCGCCCGCCTGATCGGATTCGACACGCATCTTCCCACGGTTGAGCTTGCGCTCGCCGTAGGAATCGTTGACCACGCTTCGAGCGACTTGTCCTCCATGTCGCAATTGGATGTCTTGATCCTGGCGACTCCCGTCAATGTGATTCTGGATATCCTTCCGACATTGCCGTCCATCATTCAACAACCCTGCATCTTGATGGACCTGGGCTCGACGAAAAAAACGATCCTTGAAGCGATGGAGCGATTGCCCGAATATTTCGAGATCATCGGCGCGCACCCGATCTGCGGAAAAGAACAACTCGGCTTGGAAAACGCGGACGCGAATTTATATCAAAACGCTCCATTCGTAATTACGCCGTCAGCGCGGACTACGCCGAAAGCGATCTCTGCCGCTCGACAAATCGTTTCAGCCGTCGGCGCGAACCTGATCGAAATGTCCGCCGAAGCGCACGATCTTGCTTTGGCATTCACAAGCCATCTGCCTTTCTTGCTCGCCTCCTCGCTTGCTCGCTCCACGCCTCACGAGTATGCCTCCCTGATCGGACCAGGCTTCCGCTCCAACTCGCGCCTTGCAGACACCCCATCGCGCATGATGATCGGCATACTGCAATCGAATCGTGAAAATGTTTTGAGCGCGATCCACTCGTTTCGCGCATCGCTAACGGAACTCGAAGAAAATTTGCAGAACGAAAACTACTTTCAGATGGAAGAATTGTTGAATAAGTCGCGGTTTGCTTATCAAGAGATAACCCACAAATCTCCACTCTCCACTCTCTAATCCTCCAATCTCTATTCTCTAATCCTCTACTCTCTACTCCTCAATGCGCATCACTCCCATCTCCCATCCCCTCAACGCCAGCGTCCGCGTCCCTGGCTCCAAGTCGCTGACGAATCGCGCCTTGCTCATCGCGGCTCTTGCAAACGGCAGAACAAAATTAACCAACGCGTTATTCTCGGACGACTCAAACTATTTTGCGAAAGCATTACAAGAATTGGGCTTTGACGTTCAACTCGACGAAACAAACTCCGAAATGACCGTGCAAGGTCTCGGCGGAAAAATCCCCGCGCCCAACGCCGAACTCTTCATCGGCAATGCGGGCACCGCCGCGAGATTCCTCTCCGCTTTTCTCACGCTCGGTCACGGCGAGTATGTTTTAAATGGAGAGCCGCGCATGCGCGAACGCCCGATTCATGATTTGGTTCATGCTTTGACTCAATTAGGAGCAAACATTGCCACTGCGGACGATAAACCCTGGGCTATGAACTTTCGCCCATCTTCCGTGGATAGTAGTCAGGTATTCCTTCCCGTCAAAATCACCGCGGACGGTCTGCGCGGCGGCAAAACCAAAATTGCGGGCGACATCTCCTCCCAATTCCTCTCCGCCCTCCTCATGGTCGCCCCATACGCCGAATCTCCCATCGAAATCGAACTCACCACCGAACTGAATTCAAAGCCTTATGTTGACATGACTATTGCCATGATGCGCGATTTTGGTGTGAATGTAAAACGAAACGGCTATCAATCCTTCACCATCCCACTTTCCACTTTCCACTTGCCAGCCTCTAATCCTTCGACTTCGCTCAGGACAAGTCTCCAGTCTCCAATCTCCAATTACGAATTACCAATTACCAATTACCCCATTGAAAGTGACGCCTCCGCCGCCTCCTACTTCTTCGCCGCGCCAGCCATCTGCGGAGGAACCGTCAAAGTGGAAAACATCTCGCGCAACTCCGTGCAAGGCGACATCAAATTTCTCGATGTTCTCGCGCAAATGGGATGCACTGTGACCGAAACTGATCACTGCTTACTGGTCACTGGTCACTCCGAACTTCGCGGCATTGACATTGACCTCCGCGACCTCCCCGACACCGCCCAAACCCTCGCGGCGATCGCGCCTTTTGCGACTTCGCCAACTCGAATCCGCGGTATCGCTTCCGCCCGCCACAAAGAAACGGATCGCGTCCACGCCACCTGCGCCGAACTCGCCCGCCTCGGCGTCCAAGTGGACGAACACGAAGACGGCATGACGATCTATCCGTGCCAAACTTTCCAGCCTGCCACCATCCAAACCTACAACGACCACCGCATGGCAATGGCGTTCTCCCTCATCGGCTTGCGCTTTGACGGCGTGACAATCGAAAATCCATCCTGTGTATCGAAAACGTTTCCAAACTTCTTTGAAGTCTTTGAATCTTTGCGTTAACTCTTTCATCTTTCTTCTTTCCTCGTCCATGCCACTTTCCACTTTCCACTACTCACTCGGTCTCATCGGCTACCCGTTAAGCCATTCGTTATCGCCAACTATTCATGCCGCCGCATTAAAGGCTTGCAACTTACAGGGCGACTACTCTCTCTTCCCAATTGCACCCGACGACAAACAAGGATTGAAAGACCTCCTCGCCCGCCTCCGTACAGGCGAACTACACGGACTCAACGTCACCATCCCACACAAACAAAACGCGATCGAGTTTCTCGATGGGTTGACTCCCACTGCAAAGTCCATTGGCGCGGTCAATACCATTTACCTGAAAGAATCCAAACTCATCGGCGATAACACCGATGCGGCTGGATTTTTGACGGATTTGAGGAAGTTCGTAAACACGGAGACAGGGAAACAGGTAAACACGGAGACAGGCACACAGGTAGATAAGAATGCGTTAGTGTTAGGCGCTGGAGGCTCTGCGCGGTCTGTTGTTTATGCGCTAATCAATGATGGCTGGAAAGTTACCATCGCAGCGCGCCGCATCGAACAAGCGCAAGAACTTACAACTTCCTTTACGCAATACGCAGTCCGCAGTACGAGTTTTACCAACCTCCCACTTTCCACTTTCCATTTGATAGTCAACACCACTCCATTAGGCATGACACCCAACATAAATTCTTCCCCCCTCCCCGAAAACACAACCTTGCCTCCTCATGCCACAATTTATGATCTAGTGTATAACCCAAGAGAAACAAAATTGGTTAGAGAAGCCCGCCAACAAGGACTTCGCGCCGCCACAGGACTCGGTATGCTCATCGAACAAGCCGCGCTGTCTTTTGAACTATGGACAGGTTGCATACCTTCCAGAGAAATACTCCATCAATCAATCGAATCATAATTCTTTCCTCTTTCGTCTTTCCTCACTTCACTGATTACTGTTCACTGATAACTAATCACTGCTCACTGACTTTCCACTTTCCACTCGGAGCCCCTCATGCCCCTACGTTTCCTCACCGCAGGCGAATCACACGGACCCTCACTCACCGCGATCCTCGACGGTCTTCCCGCTGGTCTTTCTATCACGCCTGACATCATCAACAAAGAATTGACCCGCCGCCAACAAGGATACGGCTCAGGCGGGCGCATGAAAATTGAAAAAGACACTGTGCAGATCCTCGGCGGAGTGATGGCGGGAGAAACGACAGGCGCGCCGATTGCGATGCTCGTCGAAAATGCCGATCACATTAAATGGAAGGGTAAAGCCGTCGAGCCGATGACGAGTCCGCGCCCAGGTCATGCGGATCTAACAGGCGCGGTCAAATACGGTTACAAAGATCTGCGTCCCGCGCTCGAACGCGCCTCCGCGAGAGAGACGACCATGCGCGTCGCGGTCGGGGCGGTATGCAAACATTTTCTTGCACAGTTCAACATCATCGTCGGCGGATACGTCTCTTCCATTGGCGAAATTCAAGCGGACCTTGGCGACACACCTTACGAAGAACGCTTCCAGCGCGCGGAAGAGTCCGATGTCCGCTGCCCAGACTCCACGTCCGCGCAAAAGATGCGAGACGAGATCGAAAAAGCCATCCACGGAAAAAACACCCTCGGCGGGATTCTCGAAATCGTCGCGTTGAATCTTCCTGTTGGACTGGGAAGTTTCGCGCAATGGGACAAGCGCCTCGAAGCCAAACTCGCGCTGGCGATCATGTCTGTGCAAGCCATCAAAGGAGTCGAAGTCGGCGACGCGTTCGAAAACGCCACACGCCTCGGCACCCAAGCGCACGACGCCATGCAACTCGTAACTCGTAACTCTGTAACTCGTACCTCGAACCGCGCAGGCGGCACCGAAGGCGGAATCTCCAACGGACAACCGATCGTCATCCGCGCGGCGATGAAGCCGATAGCCACCACGCTTCTTCCCCAGCCGACAGTTGATCTTGCCGCGGGAACCGACTCGCCCACCAAATACGAACGCTCCGATTTTTGCCCCGTGCCTCGCGCTGTTCCGATCTTGGAAGCGATGGTCGCGTTTGTGCTGGCGGATGCCCTCCTCGAAAAACTCGGCGGCGACTCGATGAACGAGATCAAACCGCGTTTTGAATCGTTGCGCAAAGCGACGCTTGACGATTTGCAAATGGATAATACTCCGCACGTGTTTTGGGAGTGACTGTCACCTTGAACAAGTAAACAGGTACATGCGAAAATATGTTGTTGATGATGGATCTAGACGCTTTCTATATTGCGTTCGCTATTCTCGCGTTCGTTCTCGTCGGGATATGGCTGAAATGGAAAGATCCTTTTCGAGTCCTCTTCTCTTTTGTGTTTGGCGTCTACATCATTAATGTCGTCAGTGTTGTTGTCTTTCCATTTCCAGTTGGGTACGATATATCCAACTTCAAGCCGAACATCAATCTTATTCCGTTTGATTTTGGTTATTGCGACCCGCGCGGACTGGAACTTTGTATTCGGGAAATCTATCAGAACATCCTGCTCACAATTCCTTTCGGGTTTGGCGTCCAATTCATCGCCCGCATCAAGCCAAAGAACATTTTTTGGCTGGCGCTGGTTGTCGGCTTTACGTTTGAGTTTGTCCAACTCGTTATCTCTCTCTTATTGCGTAGTCCCTTCCGCGCCGTAGACATCAACGACCTCATCCTCAACGCCATTGGAGTTTTACTTGGCTATGGCATCTTCCGCATTTTTGGAGCGATTTATCTCTACGTCATTCAAAAAATTCAAAGCCAACCTCGCCACATCTTTGCCTATGTCCATGATATAGTCCGCCAGCATAACCACTGATAACTGCTCACTGTTCACTCGCAACTCCCTACTTTCTATTTACCATGACCCACATCTTCCTCTACGGACCACCCGCCACAGGCAAAACCACGATCGGAGAAATCCTTTCGCGGAATCTCAAACTTCCATTCATTGACCTCGACCGCGTCATCGAATCGAAGGCCGGCACGTCGATTCCGCAGATCATGGAGGGGCAGGGCGAGTCGGCGTTTCGTGATTTGGAATCGGCGGCGTTGAAAGAAATCACCCTCACCCCTAACCCACCCCTTCGGGGTGCTTCGCGATCTCCCACTGGGAGATGGGAATCGATCGTCGCCCTCGGCGGCGGCGTGTTGTTGCGCGATGAAAATCGTCACCTCGCGGAGAGCAATGGCAAAGTCCTTTTGCTCACGGCAGAGTTGGATACGCTTCTCGCAAGACTCAACAAAGATTCAAACAAGCGACCTTTGCTGGCGGGTGATTTGAAATCGAAACTCAAGTCGTTGCTTGACAACCGCCGCGAGCATTACGACTCCTTCACGTTGAAACTCGATGTTGGAAATCAAACTGCTGAGCAAACCGCGCATCGCGCGCAAATTATGTTGGGTCGCCATCATCTCTCTGCGATGGGTGAGTATGATGTTCGGGTTGGACAAATTGGAAATTTGCGCAGTATTGCGTACGGAAATATCATCGTCACCGACGAGAATGTTGCCAAACACCATCTCGATAAAATCAATATCGAAAAATCAATCATCATCCCTGCGGGCGAGGAACATAAAAATCTCGAAACCGTTTCCCGTTTGTGGAAAGCCTTTCTCGAAAACGGACTCGACCGCAAAAGCGCGATCGTTGCCCTCGGCGGCGGCGTGATCGGCGACCTCGCGGGCTTTGCCGCGTCCACGTACATGCGCGGCATTGATTGGATCGCCGTCCCAACGACTCTGCTCGCGATGGTGGATGCTTCCATCGGCGGAAAAACTGGATTCGATTTACCCGAAGGGAAAAACCTTATCGGTTCTTTCCACCCTCCAAAGTTGGTTCTGGCTGACCCCAGCCTTTTGCGCACCCTCAGCGACCGCGACTTGCGCTCTGGCATGGCGGAAGTCGTCAAACACGGGATCATCGCCGACCCCGAGTTGTTTGCATTGTGTTCCAATGGAATGGATTGGGTAAAAGATAACTTGGAAGAAATCGTCAAACGCGCGATGGCGGTGAAGATAAATATTATCGAAGAGGATCCGTACGAAAAGGGAATCCGCGCGGCGCTGAATCTCGGTCACACAGTGGGACATGCGGTGGAACTCGTCAGCGGATTCAAGTTGAGTCACGGCGAGTCCGTTGCGATCGGGATGGTCGCTGAGGCGGCGTACGCTGTCAGGGTTGGCGTGGCAGGTCGAGGGTCGGATGAAGCGATTGAGTCCACGTTGTCAAATTTGGGGTTGCCGACTCGCATCCCAGCAGAGTTGCCGCGCGAGGAGATCATCCGCGCGATGAAGGTGGATAAGAAGAAGAGCGCGAAGGCCATCCGCTTTGCGTTGCCTGTTGATCTTGGCAAGGTGGAGTTGGTGGATGTAACGAATTTGGATGAAGTTTTGTAACGCGACATTTATGTCGCCTTTGCAATGCGCGACATGAATGTCGCGTTATGGAGTCAACATGAAAATCTTAATCTTGCATGGACCAAACTTGAATTTGCTGGGAACACGCGAGCCTGACGTGTACGGCTCGATGACCCTTGATGACATCAACAACAAGTTGATCGAGTTAGGAAAAGAATTGGGCGCGGAAGTCGCGTGCCTGCAATCGAATCACGAAGGCGCGTTGATCGACGCCCTGCACGACGCGCGGACGTGGGCAAGTGGCGTGGTGTTTAATCCTGGCGGGTACACACACACATCGGTCGCGTTGCGCGATGCGATCAGCGCGATTCAGATCCCCGTGATCGAAGCGCATCTCTCGAATGTGTACGCGCGTGAAGAGTTTCGTCACACATCGTTGATCTCGGCTGTCTGCAAAGGGAAAATTACAGGGCTGGGATGGAAATCGTACGCGCTCGCCTTGCGCGCGTTGGTGGAGAAATAAAGACAAGCCTCAAAATGCGCCGCCATATGTCTGTTCGCTCGCAGTGCAACTGCGAGCGGGATGCGCGATTTGCCAAGCAAATCGAATTGCATCCCCAACAGGAACTTTATATTTTTACGAACCCTTGGCAGACTTCGCGGGTCAAAAAATGGGACGAACAAAAAACGGGACAGCCGATTCGGCTGTCCCGTCGAGGGTGAAGCGGGTTGAATTATGAATCCGACGGCGGTTTGAAGATCAGGAAGACCGCGTTGATGAGAATGCCCAACACAGCCGCAGTCGCAATGGCGGGCAATCCGCTGGGGAAAATGCCGGGGATGGTGATCGGAAGGAATCCGCCGGGGTATCCGATATTCCCGCCGATGCCCACGATCATGATGACCGCGCCGATGGCGAGGTTGCGCGGGCTGAACAGGCTGACCTTATTCTCTTGAATGAGCGCGATGCCTTGCATACCGATCACGCCGAAGAGATAGATCGCCAACCCGCCGCTCACCGCCAGCGGAACGGATGCCACAAGCGCCTGCAATTTGCCGACGAAGCCGAGCAGGATGGCAATAACGCCCGCCGCGATCAATGCGGGACCGGAGTAGTTGCGGGTGATCGCCATGAGTGAGTTGTTCTCGCCATAGTTGGTGCCGGCGGTGGCGCCCATCAGACCGTTCAAGAAATCGCCGACGCCGTCGAAGACCAGGTTATAGCCGATGTAATTGTCGAGTTTGATCTTTTCGCGGCCCGATTCTTCAGCGAAGCGGTCTACGTAGAGGCTCATCTGATATAGATGCGCGGTCGACTCGGGGATGGTGGCGATCGCCATGATCGAAATACTGATGACGGCGGTCAGGAACAATTCGCCGCTGAACGATGGGAAGGTGATGTTGGGCATCGCGAATAACGGCGCGGCGCCGATTGCCGCCGTGTTGGCGGAACCCGGATCCACGATCATCGAGAAGACGTACCCGAAAATGCCGCCCAGCAAAATGGGAAGCATCCCGATGAACCCTCTGCCCTGCAAATAGACCGAGAGCATGATCGTCACGATCAGGGTAACAAAGGAAACCGTGAAGTTGGCGCTTGCCATTTGCCCCAGCGCGGCGAACGCCAGACCGAAACCGATGATCGCCGCGACCGAACCCGTGACGATGGGCGGCAGGATCATGTCAAATTTATCTTTCCCCACGCCGCGGATGATAAAACCGACCAGGATGTTCAACAAACCGGTCACCACGATGCCAGCTTGCATGGTGCTGATGACCTCGTTGGGAACCGGCACGCCGAATTGAGGCGCGGAGCCGGTCATGGCTGTCGCGATGCCGACATACGCGGCAATATACGCGAAACTTGAACCGTAGAAAAGCGGGATGAAGTTGCCGATGCCGCGCCGCGATAACACCAGCGCGACGATCGTCGAAATTCCCGAAGCGAGCAGAACGGTGCTCACATGGAATCCGCATAACGCGGCAACCAGCACCGTCGCGGGGAACATCGTCAACACGTGTTGAAAGCCCAATAGAATAGTCTGCCCCATCGGGGGCGTATCGTTGGGCATGTAGCCGATCACATTACTTTTAGCCATTGCAGTTCTCCTCTTGTTGATGGGTTGGTCTTGCCATGCTTATTTAATTGCGATCGTAAATATCAACCCCTCGCACCTCCAAATAAAAAGTCGCCAGCGGCTTTTGCATGGCGACAACATACGCGGTAGACGAACTCATGGCAATGAGCGTGTTCCTCATGAGATCAAATTCCGGCAACCCGACTACTCTCATCTTACCCTTCATAACCCTCGAATTCAGGTGGGGATACGCCGATTTGGGATTGAACCCCGCTTCTTTCCGGACCTCAGCCTGCCTCGGCATGGACGCCTTTCTCTCCCGTTGACGCTCGCATCGTCACTGTGCTACACTACCCCGTGTAGCGGACGCTCTCTAACGTCCGCTCTACTATCCGTATTGCCAGCAATCCTCGAGGAGATTCTTTCCATGCAACTCAAAGGCAACGTCACCATCAAAGCGCCGCGCAAAAAAGTGTGGGATTTCCTCACCGACCCGAATCAACTGGGTCAGTGCGTGCCGGGCATCGAAAAAGTGGAAGAGATCGAGAAACTAAAAAAATATCGCGGCGTTGTCTCGGTGGGGCTGGGTTCGGTCAAAGCGAAATTCAACGGCGATGTGGATATTCTCGAATTGGACGAGCCCAATTATGCAAAACTCAAAGCGCATGGCAACGCCACAGGCAGCACAGCCGACGCCATCAGCGAAATGAAAATGTCCGACGCGCCCGACGATTGCACCCTCGTCGAATGGACGGCGGATGTCAACGTCTCTGGTCAACTGGCGAGTTTAGTCTCAAGATTGATGTTACCCGTCTCGCAAAAACTGGCGGGGTTGTTCTATGATGAAGTGAAGAGAAGGGTTGAGGATCATTAACTCACCTTACGCAGTACGGCAAGATTTATCTTGCCACTCTCTACCGTACATTTGCACCGCTAAGTGTCGCCATGGCGCCATGCGACACCCGCAAAGAACGCAAAGAAAACCTTTTTAACTTGGCGACCTTAGCGTGCTTTGCGGTAAAAATCTTCTCATGTATGGTAGAGAATCTTGCCATTCGCCCGTTTTTTCTCAACCTATAGTCGCAAAGTAAACTTTGCGGCACAATGTATGGTGGGAAAAAAATAATACCAATGTTGTCCGTATTCCTGTTTCAATATCTCATTTAATCTTCGTTCCAGCGCGAGAGTATGGTAACATTCTTTCAACGTTACCGTTCATACATCAACAAGAAGCGAATCGATCATGATGGAATCTTGATGGAACTAACGACCACAGTATCACCAGGCTTCGATGAAATCCTGACCGCGGATGCCCTGCAGTTCCTCGAACAACTCGAACGAGAATTTGGCGCGCGCCGACTTAGCATGCTAAGGGCGCGCGTTGCGCGTCAGGAGGAGTTTGACGCCGGCGGCTTGCCCGATTTTCTGCCCGCCACCCGTCCCATCCGCGCAGGCGATTGGAAGGTCGCGCCCATTCCAGCCGACCTGCAAAACCGCCGCGTCGAGATCACCGGTCCCACCGACCGCAAGATGGTCATCAACGCCCTCAACTCCGGGGCAAACGTCTTCATGGCAGACTTCGAAGACGCCAACTCTCCCACTTGGAATAATATGATCGAGGGGCATATCAACCTGCGCGACGCGCTCGAACGGGCGATCGACTTTACCTCTCCCGACGGCAAGCGTTACCGCCTCAACGAACGGGTGGCTGTTCTCATGGTCCGACCGCGCGGCTGGCACCTTGTTGAAAAGCACGCGCTGGTAGACGGCAAACCGATCTCCGCTTCGCTGTTCGATTTTGGTTTGTACTTTTTTCACAACGCGCGCCGCCTGCTCGATAAGGGCTCCGGGCCCTATGTGTATCTTCCCAAACTCGAAAGCCATCTTGAAGCCCGCTTATGGAACGACGTCTTCAACTTCGCGCAAGACGCGCTACACCTGCCGCGCGGCGCGATCAAAGCGACCGTGCTGATCGAAACCATCCTCGCCGCCTTCGAAATGGATGAGATTCTCTACGAACTGCGCGATCACATCGCCGGGTTGAACGCGGGCCGCTGGGATTACATCTTCAGCATCATCAAAAAATTTCACAACCATCCAAACGTGATTCTGCCCGACCGTTCCCAGATCACCATGACCGTGCCGTTCATGCGCGCATACACCGAATTGCTGGTGAAGACCTGTCATACGCGCGGCGCGCATGCCATGGGCGGCATGGCGGCGTTCATACCCAGCCGAAAAGACCCGCAGGTCAATGAAGCCGCGCTGGCAAAAGTCCGCGCCGATAAACAGCGCGAATCAAGCGACGGCTTCGACGGCACCTGGGTGGCGCATCCCGACCTTGTGCCGGTCGCGGCGGAGGCGTTCGATCAGGCGCTGGGCGAGAGGCCCCATCAAAAAGAAAAGTTGAGGGAGGATGTCCGCGTTGAAGCGGGGCATCTTTTGGATTTCAAAATACGCGAATCCAGCATTACCGAAGCGGGCGCGCGACTCAACATCAATGTGGCTTTGCAATATCTGGATGCCTGGTTGCGCGGCTCGGGCGCGGTGGGAATTTACAACTTGATGGAAGACGCCGCCACCGCGGAAATTTCGCGCGCGCAAGTCTGGCAGTGGATTCATCATCACGCGCCGTTGGCAGACGGGCGCGCGATGACGGCTGAACTGTATCGCGGTTTTCTCGAGGAAGAAATGGGGAAGATTCGGTCGCAGTATGGCGAGCAGGCTTACCCGTCGAGCCGAATCGAAGAGGCGAAACAGTTGTTCGATCGCCTGACGTTGGACCCATCCTTTGCCGATTTTCTCACGCTTCCCGCATATGACTATTTGGATTGACCGCCCTCCTGCTTGAGACTCGCCTCGTACGCCGCTTCATCGTCGACGCTCGGGCTGGTTCGCCCGACTACAAATTTTACAAAGGAGAATGGACCATGTATCATAAATACCAACCCAAGTCTGTCGACGAATTGAAGAGCGAGTGGGCGCAAAGTCCGCGCTGGGCGGGCGTGAAGCGTCCGTATTCCGCCGAGGAAGTGGACCGCCTGCGCGGGACGTTTCAACACGACCACACGATCGCCCGCATGGGAGCGGAACGGTTGTGGGAACTTCTCCACGCCGAAAAATTTATTCGCGCGCTCGGCGCGTTGACGGGTAACCAGGCGGTGGAGATGGCGCAAGCGGGGTTGAAGGCGATCTATCTGAGCGGCTGGCAGGTGGCAGGCGATGCGAACGACGCGTTGACGATGTATCCGGACCAGAGCCTGTACCCGGTGACGAGCGTGCCGACCGTGTTGCGCCGGATCAATAACGCGTTGATCCGCGCCGATCAGATCCAGCACATGGAGGGGCGCGACGGCGAAGTGCATTACTTCACTCCGATCATTGCCGATGCGGAGGCTGGCTTTGGGGGACCGCTCAACACTTTTGAATTGATCAAAGGCATGATCGAGGCGGGCGCGGCGGGCATTCACCTCGAAGACCAACTCTCTTCCATGAAGAAGTGCGGGCACATGGGCGGAAAAGTGTTGGTGCCGATCCACGATTTTGTGCAGAAGTTGATCGCGGCGCGGCTGGCGGCGGACGTGCAGGGCGTGCCGACCCTTTTCATCGGGCGCACAGACGCGCTCAGCGCCACGCTCATCCGCGGCGATATCGACCGCGTGGACCAGAAACATCTCAGCGGCGAACGCACCGCCGACGGGTTCTGGGTCGTCAAAAACGGGCTTGAGTATGCTGTGGCGCGCGCGCTCGAATTCGCTCCGTATGTGGATCTGATCTGGTGCGAAACCTCCACGCCCGACATGGACGAAGCGCGCGAATTTGCCAAAGCGATCCACGCCAGCCATCCCGGTAAATTATTGGCGTATAATTGCTCTCCATCGTTTAATTGGAAGCGCAAACTCAACGACCAGCAGATCGCGGCGTTCCAGGAAGAATTAGGCGACATGGGCTACAAGTTTCAGTTCATCACGCTGGCGGGGTTCCATACCCTCAACGCCAGCATGTACGATCTGGCATGGAATTACGCCCGCGCAGGTATGACCGCCTTTGTGAACGTGCAGGAACACGAATTCAAGATGGAACGCGAGATGGGCTTCCGCGCTGTGAAGCATCAATCCTTCGTGGGCGCGGGATATTTCGACCAGGTGCAAATGGCTGTGACCGGCGGCGATGTCTCCACGTCTGCCATGAAAGGTTCCACAGAAGAACAGCAATTTAGCGTCAGTCATTAACCGCTCATGGGTCGCCGGTCGCGGAGTTTGAAGGCGCTTTTCAGCCTCTGCGGTCATGCGCGACATACTCACTGATATTCAGCACTGGGAGAAAGAGGGGGAGTCTATTGCGCTCGCCACCGTGATTCAAACCTGGGGGTCTGCGCCGCGCAAGATCGGCTCGCACATGGCGTTCACCCTCAGCGGAAAGATCACAGGCTCGGTCAGCGGCGGGTGCGTGGAGAACGCGGTCATCGAAGCGGGGATGCGGGTGTTGAAGACAAATCATCCGCACCTGTTGCACTTCGGCGTGGCGGATGAAACGGCGTGGGGTGTCGGCTTGGCGTGCGGCGGAAGCATTGACGTTTTCGTCCAGCCGTTGGATGCGCGGGTTTTTCAAGAAATAAAAAACATTATCAATAATGAAGAAAGCGCGATTCATGTCACGGTAATTCATGGCGCGGATGAGTTGACTGGCAGGCAAGTTCTGATTCAAGAGAATCAGATCATCGCAGGTTCGCTTGGCAACGAAATGGACTCGCGCGTGTTAAGCCTTTCACCAGAAATTTCTGCGCCGAAGCAATTGACTATTAATGAAGCGCAGGTTTTTGCAAACGTCATTCGACCCGCGCCAACGCTGGTTATTGTCGGCGGTGTGCATATCGCCATTGCGTTGGCGTCACTCGCAAAAACGCTTGGCTATCAGACCATCCTCATTGACCCGCGCAAGGCTTGGGGCAACGAAACCCGATTCCCGCATGTGGATAGATTAATCCAAACTTGGGTTGATGACGCGTTTGAGCAGATCAAAATCAGTTCATCCACCGCCATTGCTGTTTTGACGCACGACCCAAAGATTGACGACCCTGCGATAAAATTGGCATTGAATAGTTCCGCGTTTTACATCGGCGCGTTGGGGAGCAAGAACACAAATGCAAAACGAAGAGAACGATTGCTGAGCGACGGCGTGAGCGAATCGCAGATGGACAAGGTCCACGCGCCGATCGGCTTGGACATCGGCGCGCAAAACCCCGAAGAGATCGCGCTAGCCGTCATGTCGCAGATAGTACAAGTTTTCAGGAAACAGAATCAAATTGAAGGGAAGAGAGAAGCGAAGAATCTCTAATCCTCTAATCCTCTAATTCTCTGATCCCCAAGGATTTTCAATGAAACCCGCACCCTTTGAATATCACTCTCCCAGTTCCATCCAAGAAGTTGTGACTTTGAAAAGTCAATACGGCGACGACGCTAAATTTTTGGCGGGCGGGCAAAGCCTTGTGCCTGCGATGAATTTTCGCATTGTGCAACCGAGCGTGTTGATTGACTTGAATCGCGCGAGGGAGTTGAGTTACATTCGCGAAGAGGGGAACGTGATTCGAGTCGGCTCGATGGCGCGCGAACGACATTTGGAATTCGACGCTTCGATAAAAAAATATGCGCCGCTGTTGCATGAAGCCGTGCCGTCTATCGCGCATCCGCAGATCCGCAACCGCGGCACGATCGGCGGGAGCATTGTCAATGCCGACCCTGCCGCTGAGTTGCCCGTGTTGATGATCGCATTGAACGCGAGATTGAAAGCGAAAAATAAATCTGCGGAGCGATGGCTCGACGCCAAAGATTTTTTTGCAGGAATGTTCACCACCGCGCTTGAACCCGATGAGGTTTTGGTTGAAATTGAATTGCCGTTTGCAGAGCCGCGCACTGGCTGGTCGTTTATGGAGGTCGCGCCGCGCTCTGGCGATTACGCGATGATGGGCGTTGCGACATCCGTGACGTTGGATGAAAACGGAAAATGCAGATCGGCAAAGTTGGTGTACTTGAACGCAGGCGACGGACCTGTGGACGCCGTCGAAGCCGCGCAAAGTTTGGTGGGCGAAGCGTTGAACGACACGTTGATCGAATCCGCCGCGTTATATGCAAGCGAAAAAGAAATTACCCCGTTTGGAAACATCCATGCTTCGGTGGAGTTCCAACGTCATTTGGCGAAGACGCTGACGATGAAGACGTTGAAGATCGCGGCAGAACGCGCGCAACAAAAAGAGAATTAGAGAATTGATCATTATGACGCACACCATCACCCTCACCGTCAACGGACAACAATATACCCGCGAAGTGGAATCTCGCATGTTGCTCAGCGACTTCCTGCGCCACGAACTTGGACTCACTGGCACGCACGTCGGTTGTGAGCACGGAGTCTGCGGCGCATGCACGGTCATGTTCGACGGCGAATCGGCGAGATCGTGTTTGACATTCGCTGTCCAAGCCGACGGGCATGAGATCACAACTGTTGAAGGACTCGCGCCTGATAAAGATAACTTGCATCCACTCCAACAATCCTTTTGGGAGGCGCATGGACTTCAATGCGGCTACTGCACGCCTGGCATTTTGATGAGCATGATTCCGTTCTTGAAACGAAACCCAAATCCAACCGAAGACGAGATCCGCCACGCGCTGTCGGGGAATTTATGTCGTTGCACAGGCTATCAGCATATAGTGGATGCGGTGAAGTTGGCGAGTGAGAAAATGAGAGAGGCAGAGAAATAGAGAATTGGAGAATTAGAGATTAGAGACTGGAGATTAGAGACTTCGGTGATCGAGTAGTCCCGCGTGCTGAGCGGAGCGATAGCGAAGACGAAGCATCGCGGGACGTATCGAGACGACCAGTTACAAGTGAAATCCTGATGACAAAATCGCGTTGCTTCCATGTTGGTCTCGATACGCTCGCAATGGCGCAAGGCGCCACTCGCTACTCGACCAACGAGATATTTATGGAATTATGAACTTATCTGTCACCCAATCCTTCCGAAACAACGAACTCTCCGCAAGAGACTTAGTCTCCAGTCTCCAGTCTCTCTTTGATTCTCGTGAGCCAGAAGTTCTATCCTTCATCCCCGAACCGAATCGCTTTGAACGATTGCAAAAAGACGCGGAAGAATTAACTCAGAAATTTCCCGATGTGAAAAGTCGTCCGCCGTTGTTTGGGATGACCCTCGGCGTGAAGGATATTTTCCATGTGAATGGTTTCGTCACACAGGCGGGAAGCAAACTGCCCGCAGAAGATTTACAAGGCGATGAAGCCGCAAGCGTTACAAAATTAAAAAATGCAGGCGCGTTGATCCTCGGCAAAACGGTCACGACCGAGTTTGCATATTTCACGCCAGGTCCCACGCGCAATCCGCATAATCCAAGTCACACACCTGGCGGGTCGAGCAGTGGATCAGCCGCCGCAGTCGGCGCGGGGATTTGCGACATTGCGCTTGGCACGCAGACCATCGGCTCGGTGATTCGCCCCGCCGCGTTTTGTGGCGTGGTTGGTTTCAAGCCGACATATGAGAGAATTTCGCGCGCGGGCGTCATTCCGCTTTCGCCGACGTTGGACCATGTTGGGGTGTTTGCGAAGGATGTGGAGACGGTGAGGCGAGTTGCGACTGTGTTGGTAGAGAATTGGAGAATTGGAGAATTGGGTGCTGGAGACTGGAGATTAGATGCTTCGACAGGCTCAGCACGACGGACTGGAGATTCAAAACCTGTGCTTGGGATTCCTGAAGGAAAATATTTGGAGAATACAACTGAAGAAGGTCTCAAGCATTTTCATGAGGTGTGTAAATTACTAAGCGCAAATTACGAATTGCGTTCTGTCCAAGTTATGGATGAATTTGGTGAGATCAAATCCCGTCACGACGCCATCATGTCTTACGATGCTTCACAAGTACACAAAGAATGGTTTGCGAAGCACGAATCGCTTTACTCACAGAAATTTGCCGACCTGATTCACCGTGGACAATCAGTCTCCAATCTCCAGTCTCTAGTTTCTGCTCGCAACGCCTTCCGAGAACAAATTACCAAAACCATGAACGACAACAACATTGACTTATGGATTTGCCCTCCAGCGATCGGTCCCGCCCCCAAGGGACTCGACTCCACTGGCGACCCTGTCATGTGCCTCCCGTGGACTCAAATCGGATTCCCTGCTATCAACATCCCTACGACGAAAAATGACGATGGCTTGCCAATGGGATTACAACTCGTCGGCAAGTGGAATGCGGATGAATCACTACTTGCTTGGGCGGAAGAGATCGAAAAGGTCGTGAGAAAAATATGACACAAGTTGTAACGCGACACGCTACGCGATGTCGCCTGCCGTTTAGTTGCGACATGAATGTCGCGCTACGTGAGATGAGCAAAATATGACAGTCGTCAAATGGAACGTCCGCGCGGGAGCGTATTACGACTCGGTTGTGTTGATGCAACTTCAACGCGGCTTGCTCGAATTGAACGGCGTGCTGGACGCGGGCGTCGTCATGGCGACACAAGCCAATCGAGATTTGCTTGCAACAAACAATCTCCTGCCAGCGGACATTTCCGCCAACCCAGACGATCTGCTGATCGTCGTCAAAGCGGATGATGACAACTCCGCAACCGACGCAATCGGCAAAGTGGATGAACTGCTCGCTAAAAGAAAATCATCTTCCGTTTCAGAAGACTTCCGTCCACGGAGTTTGAGCGCGGCGGTCAAGCAATTGCCTGAGGCGAATTGGGTGTTGATCTCTGTCCCAGGTCGTTATGCGGCGGGTGTCGCACGCGAAGCGTTGGAACTCGGCAAGCACGTTTTTCTTTACAGCGACAACGTTTCGCTCGAAGATGAAATTACTTTGAAGAAAACTGCGCGAGAGAAAGGTCTGCTCGTGATGGGACCTGATTGCGGCACAGCCATCATCAACGGCATCGGGCTGGGATTCGCCAACCACGTTCGTCGCGGTTCGATTGGAGTCGTCGGCGCGTCTGGCACGGGGACGCAAGCCGTCACGGCGCAGATTCATAATCTCGGTGCGGGAATTTCTCACGCCATCGGCACAGGCGGGCGGGATTTGAAGTCCGATGTCGGCGCGATCACGGCGCATCAAGCCCTCGATGTGTTAGCCCGTGATCTCGATACGAAAGTTATTGCGCTGATTTCAAAACCTCCGTCGCCTGATCTCGCCACGCAATTAATTTCTGCGGCGCAATCCACTGGCAAGCCTGTTGTCGTTTATTTCATTGGCTATCCCGCGCCTGCGAGGAAGATCGGCAATTTGCATTTTGCGGTGAGTTTGAGTGAGGCGGCGGAGATTTCCATTGGAGAATTAGAGAATCAGAGAATTCTCCAATCCTCTAATTCTCGGTTTTTGCGAGGTTTGTTTTCAGGTGGAACTCTCGCCTACGAAACCATGATCGGTTTGCAGGCATCACTATCTCCATTATTCTCTAATTCTCCAATCACTAATTCTCAGAATTTGGATGACCCTCTTCACAGCCACGCCCACACTATCATTGATTTGGGCGACGAATTCTTCATGGTCGGACGTTTGCATCCGATGATTGATAACGATCTGCGAATCAGACGAATGAAACAGGAAGCGGCGGACGCGGACGTTGGGATGATCCTCTTCGACGTGGTCCTCGGCGAAGGTTCGCATCTTGACCCTGCGGGAGAATTGGCGCCTGTGATAAAGGAGATTCGGGAGAAGAGAATTGGAGAATTAAAAAGTAGCGGTGGTCGAGTAGCCCCGAATGATTTTGGAGGGGCGTATCGAGACCACAGGGAACGTAGAGAATTGGGAGAATTGGAGTTTGTGGCGATTGTGATTGGGACAGATGAGGATCCGCAAAATATTCAGTCGCAAATCTCTCAATTGGAAGAGGCGGGCGTGACAGTTTTTAGAACCGCATCAGAAGCGGTGGAATATGTCAGTTTGAAGTTCAGTAAAAATGAATCAAGTCAATTTACGCCAGTTGATTTAGAGCAACTCAAACAACCGCTTGCGGGAATCAATGTCGGCTTGGAGTCGTTTTACGAAAGCCTCATTTCACAAGGCGCGCAAGCCGTGCATGTCGAATGGAAGCCGCCTGCGGGGGGGAATGAGAGATTGGCGGGGTTGCTGGCGAAGATGAAGAAATAGAGATTAGAGATTGGAGACTAGAGATTAGTCAGTCTCAAGTCTCTAGTCTCAAGTTATAAAATGGAGATAATTATGGATATTAACAATGCAAACCAAATCGCTGTTGACAAGATAATGAATGCAAGACCAATTCTCAAAGCCGTCGCCACTGCGCGGGATGTGATTCCTGGGATGAAGGATAGTTTATTTTTGCACGCAGGTCCGCCGATTGAGTGGGCGCGGATGTCGGGTCCGCTGCGCGGGGCGATCATCGGGGCGATGCTGTTCGAGGGCGTAGCGGCGTCCGAAGCAGAGGCAACCTCAATGGTGGAAAGAGGCGAGGTTGAGTTTGACTCGTGTCATCATCATGGCACGGTCGGTCCGATGGCGGGAGTCACATCCGCATCCATGAAAGTCTATGTTGTGGAAAATGTCGAACATGGGAATAAATCCTTTTCCAATTTGAACGAGGGTTACGGAAAAGTTTTGCGTTACGGCGCGTACAGCGATGAGGTGTTGAAGAAGTTGCATTGGATGAACGATGTGTTGGGCGTCGCGTTGGCGGATGCGCTGGCGAGTTCGAGCGGGCTTGACATGCGCGCGTTGATCGCGGAGGCGTTGCACATGGGCGACGAGGGGCACAATCGCAATAAGGCGGGCTCGTTGTTGTATTTGAAATTGATCGCGCCGTTGATCGCGAAAGTTGTCAAAGATGATTCGGTTGAGTCGGAGGTGTTGCAATTTCTCGGCGACAACGCGTTGAGCGTTTTGAATCCCGTGATGGCGGCGTGCAAAGCGATGACCGATGCCGCGCATGGCGTGGAAGGTTCGACGATTGTCACAACGATGGCGCGCAACGGAACGGATTTTGGAATCAGGGTCAGCGGACTCGGCGAGCGACAATGGTTCACGGCTCCTGCCGAAATTCCAGTGGGTTTGTTTTTCTCGGGCTTTTCTCAAGCCGACGCGAATCCCGACATCGGCGACAGCGCCATCACCGAAACCGCAGGCATCGGCGGATTCGCCATGGCAACCGCTCCCGCAATTGTGACGTTCGTCGGTGGCACGCCGAAGGATGCGATGAATGCCACACTCGAAATGTATGAAATTACTTTTGCCGAAAGCAAATTTTTCACCATGCCATCGCTAGAATTTCGCGGCACACCGACGGGCATTGATTTACGCAAAGTCGTTGAGTTGGGAATCACTCCGCGCATCAACACGGGCATCGCGCACAAAAATGCAGGTGTGGGTCAGGTAGGCGCGGGGTTGGTGAGACCGCCGATTTCTATTTTTGAGGATGCTTTGGTGGCGTTTGCGGAGAAGTATGAACTATAAAAAGAGAATTGGGAGAATTAGAGAATTGGGTGTTGGAGGTTGATATGCCGACTTCGTTGGAAGATGTGCGAGTGTTGAAGAGCGTTGAGGAGGTGGTTGATGCGATATACAAGATCGCCTCACGCTGGGATGAGTTTGCTAAGGATGTTGTCGGAAAGCAGATTTCACGCGCGGCGGATTCAATCGGAGCGAACATTGCTGAGTCATTTGGGCGCTATCATTTCGGGGAAAAGATTCAGTTTTTGTATTATGCTCGCGGTAGTTTGTTTGAGACAAAGTATTGGCTCAATCGCTCATCTGCGCGAGAGTTAATGTCTGTTGCCGATTCAAAGAATTACGCCGCAAAGTTGACAGAAATTGCTCGTCAACTTAATTTGTATATTTCCAGTTTCAAAAGTCAGCGCTCAGGTGAAATCACCGTTGCCAAAACCGTGAAGGAAAGCCCCGTCGAATATCTCACCTCACGCCTGCCAGATAATTTCCCCGATGTCCTCTTTGACGAAACCGACTTCGCCTGGCTCGAATCACCACCCTAAAAATTCTCCAATTCTCTAATTCTCTTAATCATCCAACAAAATCAAAAAGGAGTTCTACCATGACCAAAATTTACGATTTATCTCAAGACCTCAACCAAGACGCTTCGTTCTGGCCCTTCTACCCGCCGTTTGAGGTGAAGTACATCAAGCGCAAATCGGAGCATGGGGTGAATGCGCAGTACATTATGACGTCCAATCACATGGGCACGCATTTGGATGCGCCGAAGCACTTCGTGACGAAGGGCAAGACCATTGACCAGATTCCCATCGAGTGGTGCTACGGACCTGGCGTGATCGTTGACCTGAGCGACATGCTCGACGATCTCGGCATGTTCACGCCAGAGGATATTGAAAAGCGAGCGGACGTGCGCGATGGCGATATTCTTTTCATCCACACAGGCTGGCATAAGTATTCGTTCTTTAGCCCAGATGGCGATGAGGAAAGATATATCCAACGGCATCCAGGTCCGCATTACAGCATCTGCGACTGGTTGCTGAAGAAGAAAATCCACATCTGGGGCGTGGACATGATCTCCACTGACCACCCGATGAACCTGCCCATCGGTCGCTTTTTGGGCAAGGGCGGATTGGAACACTGGCAGAAGGTTCGCAAGTTGACCGAAGCCAAATTCGGCGCGGACAAGATGGACGAGTTGTTCCCCGATTCGGCGTATCAACTCACCCACAACGCCCTCTTCCCGCACGATTGCATGCACGTCGAAAATCTCGGCGGCGACATTGGACTCAAAGAACTGCACAACAAACGCATCACCCTCGGCGTCTTCCCGTGGAAGTTCAAAGGCGGAGAGGCGGCGTTTTGTCGGGCGGTGGCGTGGGCGTAGAAAAATTCTCTAATTCTCCAATTCTCGGCATTCGTGAGTCTGAGAATTGGAGAATTGGACGAACGAGAATTGGAGAATTATGACCACTCGATACTTCGGCGAACGGATTAAGCGCAACGAAGATCCTCGCCTCCTCACGGGGCAGGGATTGTATGTGGACGATGTGGATTTGCCGCACATGGTGCATGTGGCGTTTTTGCGGAGTCCGTATGCTCATGCGCGGATAAATCGCATTGACGTTTCGCAGGCGTTGGAACGCGCGGGCGTGGTTGCGGTGTACACGGCAAACGACTTGGGCGATTATTGGAAGCCTGGTCCGTTGCTGGTCTCGCCGCCGCCAGTGAAGGATATTACCTTCAATGAAAAGACTCAGGTTCCGCTTGCGAAGGATAAGGTCAAGTTTGCGGGGGAGCCGATCGTGATGGTCGTGGCGGAGAGTCGTTATATCGCTGAAGACGCGCTGGCGGATATCCAAGTGGATTACGAGCCGCTTGCCGCAGTCGTAGACATCGAAAAGGCGCTCGCGTCCGATAGCGTCCTCATCCATGAGGAGATCGGATCGAACGTCGCGGCGCATGTGGTGCAGACGAAGGGCGATTACGAATCAATCAAGAAAGAGGCGGCGCTCGTCGTCAAGCGGCGATTCAGTTACGAGCACGGATGCGCCGCCGCCATGGAGAATCGCGGCATCGTGGCGGAATGGGATAAGCGCGCGGGGCGATTAACCGTCTGGGATACGACTCAGGCTCCCGTCGTGATTCGAAACGGGCTGGCGGGGATGCTTGGGCTGTCGGAGCGGCAAGTCCACGTGATCGCGCCGTTCATCGGCGGCGGATTCGGTCCGAAGATCATGATGTTCTATCAAGAGGAAGTGCTCGTCCCGTGGGCGGCGATGAAGTTGAACCGCCCCGTCAAATGGATCGAAGACCGCGCTGAAAATTTTGTGGCGACCACGCACGAGCGCGGACAAATCCACGATGCGGAAATCGCGTTCGATCACGAGGGACACATTCTCGGCGTGCATGACGTGTTCCTGCACGACACGGGCGCGTATGCCCCGTATGGACTGACCGTGCCGCTCAACTCGCAAGCCAATGTGTTGGGATTATATGAAATCAAAAATTATTACAGCGAATTTACGGCGGTGTTCACCAACAAGACCATCGTCACGCCGTATCGCGGCGCGGGGAGGCAACATGGCGTGTTCGTCATCGAACGCGCGTTGGACATTGCCGCCAAAGAGTTGAAGATTGACCGCGCCGAAATCCGACGGCGAAATTTTATTCAACCGAATCAGTTCCCGTACAACAACGAGATCATTTATCAAGACTTTGCGCCGATCGTGTACGACAGCGGCAACTACGAACCGTTGCTCGATGAGGCGTTGGAAAAAATCGGCTATCACAAATTCATCGCCGAGATTCAACCGAAGTTACGCGCCGAAGGAAAGCACGTCGGCATTGGACTCGTGGCGTACGTGGAAGGCACAGGCATCGGTCCGTACGAAGGCGCGAAAGTGCAAGTGATGAGTAGCGGGCGAGTCTCTGTCGTGACGGGAGTCGGCACGCAGGGGCAGGGTCACTTCACGAGTTTTGCGCAAATCGTGGCGGAGCAACTCGGCGTGAGCGTGGAAAAGATTGACGTGGTCACAGGCGACACCGATCAATTCTATTGGGGCGCGGGCACGTTTGCAAGTCGCGGCGCGGTGGTGGCGGGCAATGCCATCCATGAAGCCGCAAAAGTTGTGCGCAAGAAAATTCTCAAACTCGCCTCCGAACATTTCAACGCGCCCGAAGACGAACTCGAACTCGACGACGGCGTGGTGCGCGTGCAGGATATTCCGCGACAGTCCATTTCATTGGGCGAACTGGCGGGCAAGGCGAATCCCACGCGCGGAGCTGTCAAGCCTGGCACCGAGCCTGGGTTGGAAGCGACCAACTATTTCGGTCCAGAAAGAGGCGCAACCGCGAGCGGCATCCACGCGATGATCGTGGAGGTGAATCCCGACACGATGCAGATCCGCATCCAAAAATATCTGGTGGCGCACGATTGCGGACGAGTCATCAATCCGTTGATCCTCGATGGGCAAATTCACGGCGGCGTGGCGCAGGGCATCGGCAACGCGTTTTACGAGCGGCTCGCCTACGACGAAAACGGGCAACTGCTCAACGGCACGTTCATGGATTATCACCTGCCCACCAGTCTTGAAGTGCCGCGCATCGAAACCGCGCATGGCGAAACGCGGTCGCCGCTCAACGAGATGGGCGTGAAAGGCGCGGGCGAAGCGGGCGCGATCCCCGTCGGTCCGCTGTTCGCGCAGGCGTTGGAGGATGCGCTGTGGGATCGGGAGTTTGAGATTTTGGAGATTCCGATCAATTCAAATAGGCTTTGGGAGATTGTGAGTGGTAAGTAGTAATTGGTAATTGGAGATTGGAGACTGGAGATTGGAGACTGGTTGGCAAGAGGAGAATTAGAGGATTGGAGAATTGAAGACCCGCTTCACTTCGACACGCTCAGTGCGGCGCGCTCTCAGCCGATGGTTGGTTCTGACCATCGGCTTTTTGTTTCGGGTGGAGAGCGAGGGGGAGTATAATTGTGGCAGGCGTTATGAAAACGTTTCCCTGCCCTTATTTGAATGGCGAAGTGGAATTAAGCGATGAACGCGAAGCGCATATTGCTGAGACCCATCCAGACTTGTTACCCGAATATTTGACTCAACTGGGGCAAACACTGGAAGACCCCGATCAGGTTCGGCGCAGTACTCGGATGAGCGGGGCGCGGATGTTCTACCGTTGGTTCGATGACGTGAAGCAGGGAAAGTATGTGACAGTGGTGATCGTAAGCGAGACCTCTCCCGCCGAGCGGAATTGGATCATCACCGCCTACATCACCCGCCGCGTGATGAATGGAGAAATAGAATGGCAGAAAAGTTAACTTTCCAATACGACCGTGATGCGGATATTTTATACATCAACACCGTTCCGCCGTATCCCGAACAGGAATCGGAGGAACTGGAAGACGAGATCATCGTGCGGCTCAACCCAAAAACGCGCAAGGTGGAAAATTTTGAAGTGCTGTTCTTTACCAGTCGTTTGCTTCGGAGCGAGTTGTTTTCACTCCCCGTAGTTGCCGATCTGCGTCAGGTTACGACAAATTAAGCAGGTGTCGAGAATTTCGAATGGGTTTTGAGGGAGGAATTAGAAACGTCCATTTTGCAAGCCGATGGTTGGTCCCCGCAAGGGGGCTGTGTCTATCCATCGGCTTTTTGTTTTGCCCCACCTACTGGAACGAGAAATAGTGCTATACTTTTTACATTGAAAAGGGCATATAACCTAATTGGCTAGTGGGAACACTGGTTATTGCTTTCGTAATGCAGAAAGCGAGGAATAAGGTGAGCAATTTTATCCAGCGTCTATTCGGTCAGCTTGATGGTGCCGATATCGCAGCGATGAAGCGAAACCATAATACCAAAGGTCTTATAAGCGCGCTCAATTATGAAAAGGAGAGGATGGTGCGTTTAGCTGCTGTTGAAGCTTTGATAGAACTTGGCGACCCACGAGCTATGGAGCCTCTAATAAATGCTGTTACTAAAGAACCAGATCAATTCTGCTATGAACAAATGATGTCCATTCTCAGCAAATTGAACGATCCACGCATAGCGGAGGCCTGCATACCCCATTTAGAATCTCCCTCAAAAAGATACTATGCAATCAGGACTCTTGGAGCGCTACAGAGCAGAAAAGTGCTAGATAATCGAGTTATTGAGCCTCTTATCAAGGCATTCAGAGGAGATGAGCAAGATTGGCTAATTATTAATATCTTAGGTGAGTTAAAGGATGAACGCGCGATAGAACCTCTTATTGGATTGCTCAAAGATGAAAATTCTCAGATCCGCAAGGAAGCAGCGAAAGCACTTGGGAAGATAGGCGATTTACGTGCCCTAGAACCTCTAATCACTACACTTGATGATCAGTCGAGTGATGTGCGTGACGGTGCCGTTATAGGTCTCGGTGAACTTAAACATATTGACATTGTGGAGCCACTAATCAATTCGTTTTTCAAAGAAGCTCGCCGTGGATCAAGTTACGGTCCCAACAATTTGTATGATTGGGTGTTGATGGAGGTTGATTCAAATTGGAAACACTCAGAAGTTGTCAAGAGAATTATTCCGACGCTTATTTCAGATATGAATTTAGGCTGGGTAAAAGAAGCCCTAAAGGTAGTTGAATGGGCACCTGGCAATGAGTCAGAGCGAGCGCTTTTTGCATTTGCCAACAAGGATTGGATGACTCTCGCAACTTTGGACACCTTTGCATTAGATATTTTATTGCCAGAACTGAAAAGGAGTTTAGATACTAGACGTTATCGGAAATAATATTTTGGTCATCGTTTCAAAGGTTTCTTTCTGTGATCGACGCGGAAATTATGCAATCCACAAGCCAGTACCATTACCAAATCAGAAAAA
>WBZR01000332.1_pt1 | contig 78896 bp, 67 predicted proteins | sample 5204231 | NCBI WGS metagenome assembly WBZR01 (sample SAMN12412403, study PRJNA552823) | activated sludge metagenome | isolation source: activated sludge from anammox sidestream of wastewater treatment plant... | place: USA: Virginia | collected 2017-08 | reverse complement strand
TCGAAGTGAGGGCAATGGCGGTCTGCGTCCCGGAAATTGCCGTGCCTGCCATCGCGGTTTGTGTCCCAAACTCCGCGGTCGAAGTGAGGGCAATGGCGGTCTGCGTCCCGGAAATTGCCGTGCCTGCTATCGCCGTTTGTGTCCCGGCAAACGCGGTTTGAGTTCCTGAAATCGCAGTGCCGGCGATCGCCGTTTCTGTTCCCGCAATCGCCGTTTGCGTCTCGGCGATGGATGTGCCTGCTATGGCGGTCTGCGTCCCGGCGATGGCAGTCCCGGTCAGGTCGAATGTTGGGGTGGGCGTGAAAGTCGGGGTCGGCGTTTCACTCGGGGTGAGCGACACAGTGGGGCTGGGCGTGACAGACGGCGTCTCAGTCGGAGTTTCCGATGCGATGACCGTCTCAGTGGAAGTTGGCGTTGCGGACGGAGTTTCCGATACGATGACCGTCTCAGTGGGGGTTGGCGTTGCGGACGCTGAATCCGTCGGCGAAGGAGTCACCGTCGCGCCGTTCGATTCGGTCTTGGTCGCGGTCAGGTTGTAGAAACCCGTCCCGGCGTCCGAGCAGACATCGAGATAATAGAAGCCGAGCGGCTGAGTCAATTCCAGGAAACCGTTTGAGCGGGCGATCTCGTTCAGGTCGCTGTCGCGAAAAATGATAACGGGAGTCAACCCTGGCGAAGTCGCGCTTACGTTGAACTCCATTGTCGCGTCCTCGACCAAAAGCAACGACCAGCGCTCGCAGCGATACCCGTCCACGCTTCCTTCGTTTTGGGTGTTCCAATCCAGGATGCCGCGCGTGACAATCTGCATATCCGGGACGTTCAAGAGCGGGGTCAGGATGGGAACCGTCACGCCATTCTTGGTGTAGGTGGTCTTATTTGTAAAGGCGTTATAGTTCACCGTCCATCCTGCAAAACGGGTGTCGAGGACATTGGGGCGGAAAACAAAATGCAAGTGCGGGCCCGGATGCTCGTTGCCGAGACAGACCTGCTTATCCTTGTTGTTATGGATGATTGCCAGTTTCTGATTGCGGCTGACCTTCTGCCCCGCCGCAACTTGAATCTTGTCGAGATGCCAGTATTCGGTCAGCCATCCGTTGCCGTGATCAATTTTGACCACGCAATTCCCCGCCACAGTAACCGTCCCTGCGGCGGCGGCTGTGACCCAATCGTTCGAGGTGTCCTCGCCGACCGTCATATTGACGCGCGGGGCAAAGTCAATCGCGCCGCCGTTTTTATAATTGTGCGGGCTTCCGCCCGGGCGTCTCCAGCCGTTATCGAGTCCGTCGTAAGAGACCCAGGACTTCCCCTGCTCCCATGGCAGCTGAAACACATCCGGAGGCGGGGACGAATCCGCAAGCGCGTTCGCCGGAATCGCGACAAGAAGCGCGGCAAGCGTCAAAAACAATCTGAACCAGGGTTTATTTTTCATGGCTGCATCCTATCCGGACGGCGGCGATCCATTAATTAGCCAGGGGCATCCTTCTTGAGAATACCGATCAAGATGAAGATTCCAACGACGAGAAAAATGCCGACCACAGCGAGCAGAATCACGGTCCCGGTGGGAAGCGCAGGCGAAGACGCCTCCGGATCGGTCCCAAGCGGGAGCGGAGTGCCCAAAAGGGGTGGATCGTTCGGGACGCCTTGTTCACCGCTCAACGACAGCGGAATCGGATTTTGATCCAGCGTCACTCCCGGCAGCGGCGCGGCGAACCCGGATTCGTTCTTGATGACAAGCGCCGCGCTTTCAAGAGTCAGGTTCGTCTCGCACGCGCCGAGGACGGTCAGACGAACTTCAGCAAGAAGCCCGTTTGCGACAACAGGCGTTGTGCTGGCAAACGAAGCGTCCACAAGCCCGGTCAGTTGCGGAAGCGGCAGTCCGTTCATGCCGGGGATGGGGCTGGCGGCATTGTTGGCCTCGAAACAGGCAGGGTCGAAGCGAATTTGAAACGTCATCCCCTGAATAGGCGTAGCGGAGATTCCATTCACCGAGACGATAACCGTCTCGCCAGTCTTGAAACTGTTCGCGCTGACGGCGATCCAAATGGACTCGGGCGTTTGCGCGCTTGCAGGCGCGGCGAGAGCAAGGCTGATAAAAACAAAGAGAACGAGTGCAAACTTCTTCATGAAAATCTCCGGGCGGGACGCGCCAATTTTCATCGGCGCGTCCCGCGGTTGCGCTGATGGGTTATTGCCAGGGCGTCGGACCCGTATCGCGGTAGTTCGCGGCGAGCATTTCAAGGTCCAGCACGTTGATCGTGCCGTCGTTGTTCAAATCCGCTTCGGTCGGCGCGGACAGGTTGTAGTTGATGCCGATGGTCAGGGCGTCGAACTGGTCAATCACATCGTTGCCGTCAATATCGCCCGCGAGCAGGGAGATGGTCGGCATGGTGGTGGTGACTCCGCTAGTAAGCGCAGGGTTGCCTTGCGCCCTCAGAAAACCAGGCGCCGAAGCGACAGCGGAATACGTCCCAGCCGGAGCGGTAAGGGAAAAATTTCCATTAGCGTCCGCGACTCCCGAAGCCTCGACGTTTTGAGCCTGGTCATAGAGCGTGACGGTGACGGGTTTGGTCGCCAGCACGGTCCCGGTCAGAGCGCCTTCTCCGGCTGTAATGAGCAGGGTCGCAGGCGTGGACGCAATGGTGGTCAGCGAGCCGCCGGTCGAGACGCGCGCGACACAACTGATCTCCGCTTCGCCGATCGCAAGGGCGGTCGCCGTAAACGTGAAGACCGCGCCGTCGGATGTGGCGCGCTGCCCGTTGCTGCCCGCCACCGCGAAGACAAAGGAGCCGTTCGCGGGCCCGTTGACGGCGACGGCAGAATCGTTTCCGAAAAGGCCAGCGTCCGCGATATTGCTGATCTGGATGAGGGCAGGGTTGAACGAACAGGTGAATTCCGCGCTGGCGTAACCGCCCTGGGGAATATTGGTGAGCATGACCGTTCCAGTGGATGTGCCGCCGACGAGGACCGCGGCGGGGTTCAGCATCACCGAGGCGGTCGGTTCGACGACCTGCTCGGTGCGGGTGATCTCCATCAGGTAGGTGCCTTCGCCAGACTGCGGTTGGACCTGGATGAAGTAATCACCGGCGGGCTGGTTGGTGGTCAGCGCGGCGCTCGAGAGCGATCCGTTGCCCACTGCGATCTCGTTCTCGTTGGCGTCCATCAGATGGATATCGGGGGTGAGATTTCCCGACGTGGCGATGATCGAGATGGTGAAGTTTTCCGCCTCCACCAGTTGGAGCGACCAGCGCTCATAGCGGTTGGCGTTTACCGTCCCGTTGAAGACCGCGTCCCAGAAGGTGGTCGAGCGGATGATAATCTGCGCGCCGAGGTAGTTGGTCGCATTCCCCTGCGCGCTTGCCGGGGCGCCCGTCCCGAAGACGCTTAATGCGACTGCCAGAAGCATCGCAACCCGGATAAAATGTCTATGGTTCATGGGTTTCTCCTTTGTGACAAGATGAAGTTATCGAAGGCGTGTCTCAGCCCAATTAAGCGACTCTATTTTCGGCGCGTATCCTCCAGACTGCCGCGGCGCGGCGCAATTCAACAATGGCTGGTTTAAGACCAACTCCATTCTATTGGTTTGAGTTTGCAAGTCGCGTTACAGGTGAATTACTGCGGTATTGCAAATTGATTGCGATTGACCCCGCGCGTTCATTGCAATATCGGTTTAAGATTCTAAAAACGACAGCCGCCTTGCGTAAATTCGGGTTAGGGCTATAAAAATAAAAAAGAGACAGCGGCTGCCTGTCTCTTCAAAAGGGGATTTCAAAATCGGATCAAGGCGCGATCTCCGCCTCCGCCTTGCGCATGGATTGAAACGATTCAATCGCCACCTCGAGCATGGAATGATCGGGCGGGCGCGTGGTCAGGCGCTGCAACGCCAGGTTGGGTTTGATCAGCCATTTGACGATGGGATTGTTCAAGTGATTCGCCGTCCAGCGGATGTACTCGACGGCGATCCCGGCAAGGATCGGGACGAAAAGAATGCGCGTGAGCAGCCGCCAGAGGATGGGCATGGGTCCCAGCGCGGTGAAGACGAGAATGGAAAGCAGGACGAGAGTCAACAGGAAGGCTGTACCGCAGCGCGGATGTTCGATGGGGTATTTATCCACGGTTTCGGGGGTCAACTCGGCGCCGGCTTCGTAGGCGTTGATGGTCTTGTGTTCCGCGCCGTGATATTGAAAGACGCGTTTGATATCAGGCATGAAGCCTATCGCCCAGATGTAACCGACGAGAATTGCCAAACGCAAGACGCCTTCGACAAGGTTTCCGACCCAGACGGCGGACGCGGTTTGGGAAAGCCAGTGTTCCGCCCAGCCGCCGATTCCGGCGGGAAGCAAAAAGAAGAGCCCAACGCCAAAGGCGAGCGACAAGCCCAACGTCAGGTAAAGAGCCGGTCCTTCCAGTTTTTCATCCTCGCCGGTCTGCGTGTTCGCCGAAAGGGTCAGGGCGCGCGTTCCCAATCCCAGCGCGTCCCACAAAAGAATGACGCCGCGCAGGAAGGGAATCTTTGCAATGCGCGAGCGATATAAATTCGCCAGCGGTTCCGTATGCGTGACGATAGCGCCGTCGGGCGCGCGCATGGCGATGGAGTACGCCTTCTGCCCGCGCATCATGACGCCTTCGATGACGGCTTGTCCGCCGTAGGCGATGATTCGATCTTCCATGTAATAAAACCAGACCTGACAGGTTTTAGAAACCTGTCAGGTCTTTTTCCTTTAGAAATTATAAAAGAAATGCGTGAACGCCTCGATGCCCTTATACCAGGTTGGCAAATGCAGGCGTTCATTCGGCGAGTGGACGTTGTCGTCGGGCAGACCGAAGCCGGTCAGGAGCGAATCCGCGCCGACGTATTTTTGCAAAAGCACGACCGAACCGATCGAGCCGCCCTCGCGTTTGAAGTAGGGACGTTTGCCCCAGGTTGTTTCCAGGGCTTTTGCCAGCGCTTTCACGCCGATCGAATCCGTTTCGACCAGAGCCGCGCCTGCGTTGTGCAGGTTGGTCAGTTCCCATTTGATCGTCTTTGGCGCGTTCTTTTTAAGATAGGCGCGCAACTGCTTCTCGGTCTGTTCCGGGGTTTGATCCGGCACGAGGCGGCAGGAGATTTTCGCCATCGCCCACGCGGGAAGGACGGTCTTCGATCCCTGACCCGTGAACCCTGAAAGCAAGCCGTTCACTTCGAGAGTCGGGCGCGCGCCGATGCGTTCGGCGGGGATGAAACCCGGCTCGCCCCACAGCGCCGGCACGCCCGTCATCTTGACCAGGTCTTTGTCCCTGACCGGCAGCCGTTTGAAATCTTCACGTTCCTTTTTGCTCAACTTGCGGACTTTATCGTAGAAACCGGGCAGGGTGATTTTTCCATTCTTATCGTGCATACCCGCGACAAGTTCGATCAACGCCTGCGCCGGGTTGTGAACCGTTCCGCCGAACAAGCCGGAGTGTAAATCCTTGTCGGGACCGAAGACGCGCAATTCAAAATAAGCCAGTCCGCGCAAGCCGGTGGTGATGGTCGGCTTGTCCGGCGCGATCATCCCAGAGTCCGGGTTGAGGCAAAAATCGGCGGCAAGCAGGGTTTTGTTCGCCTTGATAAAGTCGCCGAGATGCTCCGAGCCGATCTCCTCCTCCCCTTCCACCAGCCACTTGACATTGACCGGGAGTCTCCCGTCCGTTTTCATGACAGATTCGACGGCTTTGATGGACGCCACGACCTGCCCTTTCATATCCGACGCGCCGCGCCCGAAGAGATAGTCGCCTCTGACCTCCGCTGTGAAGGGATCGGACGTCCAAAGTTCGAGCGGGTCAACGGGTTGGACGTCATAATGCCCGTAGATCATCACCGTCGGCGCGGATTTGCCCGCTTTCATCCATTCGCCGTACACGACGGGATGCCCAGCCGTCGGCATGATCTTCACTCCATCCATGCCGATGGCGCGCAGTTGCGCGGCAATCCATTCGGCTCCGCGCCGAACGTCCGATTTATGCTCGTCCAGCGTGGAAATCGAAGGGATGGCGACCAGTTCCTTCAATTCGTTCAAGAATCGTTCGCGGTTTGAACGGACGTATTTGATTGCTTTCTGTGTTTCGGTCATGATGGGTTCCTTATGATTACCGCGCAGGGCGCGTTCTCTAAATGCGTCTGTCGGCGTCAGAGAACGCCGGCTGCATGGGCGACAAAATATCACGGCGCGGTCTTGGTCGCTTCCTCCAGAGATCGGCGCGTGACCAGATACCATTCATCGATCAACGCCAGCCGGTCGCTGACGTCGTACATCGGCGCGACCTGCACTCCCTGCACTTGCGCGTCCACGCCGTATGAATAAACGGGATAATACAACGGCAACGAAGGCAGTTCCTTGGCGAAGATCACCTGAAAGTTTTTATACAGGCGCATTCGCTCGGCGAAGTCCGCCGCGGTGCGGGCGGTTTCGAGGAATTCGCTGGCAGTGCGGTTATCCCATTGCGAGTAGTTCTGCCCGCCCGTCGCTTCGGATTGATGCCAGAAGAGATACGGGTCGGGGTCGGGCGTGCGCGACGTGTTCAAGTCCGCGAGGGCGGCTTCGTAACTGCGCGTCGTCAAATGATCGTTCACCAGAGAATCGTATGGAACAGCCTGCAAGTTGACCTGTACGCCGATCAAAGTCCAGTCCGCCTGGATGGCTTGCGCGATCCGGGTATGGATCGCGTCGTCGGGGTGAACCATCGTAAACGCCAGCGGCTGTCCATCCTTCGAGCGAACCGCGCTTCCCGCCGTGAAAATAAAGCCTTCCTTGTTGAGCAATTGAATCGCCGCGTCGGGATCGTACGGAAATTTTTCGATCTCATCGTAATACGCCCACGACCCCGGCAGGATGGGGCTATCCGCGACGATGGCTTGACCCTTGAGGATGTGCGAGGCGATCACCGTGCGGTTCAAACCCAGCATCAAGGCGCGGCGCACGCTTGCATTCTGCAAAAAACCAACAGCGGGATTGTTGTTATTGAGAAAGACCAGCCCCATTTGCGGCAGGCGACTCGTGTACACCGAAAGAGTCGGTTCCTGCAACGCCGACGCCAGCGTATCCTGGGTCAGCTGGCTGACGCCCAGGACCTCGCCCTGGAGATAGGCGTCCAACGCGGCGGAGGAATTCTGAAAATAACGAAAGACCACCTGCTCGATGAACGGAGGACCGAGAAAATAATCTTCATTGGCGGAGAGCGCCACGCCGACGATCTGCCCTCCGCTGATTTTCAATTCGTCGAATTTATACGGTCCGCTTCCCACCGGGTTGAGGTTGAATTCCGCGTTCGGCAACTGGTCAGCCGGAACGGTTTCGAGCAAATGCTTCGGCAGCACGCCGAATGTGGCGTAATCCAAAAAGGGAGAGAAAGGCTCGGGCAGGGTAAACTGAAACGTCTTGTCGTCGAGCCGCTTGACCTGAATCTGCGTCCACAAGTCCTTGATATCCTGCGGGAAGAGCGACGCCGGACTCTTGATCGCCTCGATGGTGAACAGCACATCGTCGCTCGTCACCGGTTTGCCGTCGTGCCAGACCGCGTTTTGGCGAAGCGAAAAATTATAGACCTTGCCGTCCGCCGAAACGCCCCACGATTCGGCAAGGTCGGGCTGGGGAAGCCCGCGCGAATCGAATTTAACAAGTCCGCTGAAGATGAGCCGGTTCACATCGCGGTCTGCGGAGTTGTTCCAATCCAAAACCGGGTTGAGGCGTCCCATCGAACCGATCAACGCCTCGGTGTAGATTCCGCCGGGCGCGGCTTCGGGCAGGGTGATCACCGTCACCGGTTGCTGGCTGAGCAGGAGCAGCGCCACGACGACCAGCGTCACCGCGACGACGAGAATCTGCCAGCGTAATCTTTTCATAAGGATGGGTCGGGGATGGAGGGAAAAAAAGAAAGGGCCGCCTCGCCCTTAAACCGGGCAGTTCAATTCGGCGGACCTTTCCGGGGGTCTTCGATTATTTTCCAGCGATGATAATGGCGATGACAAGCGCGAAGAAAACCGCGCTGAGGGCGATCGTCACCCAAAACAGCACGCGTTCGATGCCGCGCCGCGCGGTAAACACGCCGCCGGTGTCCGCGCCGGTGAGCCCGCCCAAGCCCGCGCCCTTGCTCTGCAGGATGACGCTGAGGATCAAGCCCACCGAGGTTATAATCAAAGCAATATCCAAGAAATTTGACATGCGAAAGTGCCTCCTAAAATTTAGCGGGCAAATTATACCTGTGGGTAAGGATATTAGTCAAACAAGGGAATGTACGCGTGCAAGCAAAGGTTGTCAGCGCCTCCGCTCAAGCCCCCTGTGGGCGGCGGCGGTTTATGAGGGAAATCCCGCGCCGAGGACGGCGCTGGGAGCAGGTTACCTGACATGTTTTGCATGCACACAACTGAAGAATGTACCCTGAATTGTCTGCCTCCCTGTTTACCTGTATACTACGCCCATGCGCGAAATCGTCGTCAACCTGCACATGCACACCCGCTATTCCGATGGGAGCGGACTTCACAAAGATATCGCCGCTGCGGCTCTCAAAGCCGGGGTGGATGCGGTCATCGTCACCGATCACAACATTCTCGTGAGCGGGTTTGAGGGCTATTACAAGGATAAAAATAAAACCGTCCTCATGCTTATCGGCGAGGAAGTCCACGACCAGGCGCGCGACCCGCAAAAGAATCATCTTTTGGTCTTCGGCGCGAACCGCGAACTGGCAACTTTCGCCGATCATCCGCAGAATCTAATCAACCAAGTCCGCGAGGCGGGGGGAATTTGCTTCATCGCGCACCCCCACGATCCCGCAGCCAAAGCCTTCAATGAGACCGACATCTCCTGGGTGGATTGGTCCGTCCAAAATTACAACGGCATCGAGTTATGGAACGCCCTCAGCGAACTCAAAACCCTCGTGCCGACGAAACTTCACGGCGCATTCTATGCCCTCTTTCCATCCTTCGTCGCCCATCATCCCATCCCTGATACGCTCGCCAAATGGGACGAACTTCTCGAAACGGGACGAAAAGTGGTCGCCATCGGCGGCTCGGACGCCCACGCCCTGCCCATGCGCATGGGAGCGCTCCGCCGGGTGATCTTTCCCTATGAATTTCACTTCAGGGGAGTCAACACCCACACGCTTCTCCCCGGACCGTTGAGCGGGGACGCGACCATTGACCGTTCCCTCATCTATAAGGCTTTTGCCGCAGGTCATTGTTTCGTCGGTTACGACCTGCCCGCATCCACAAGGGGATTCCGCTTTTCGGCGCAAGGCAGGAACGACTCCGTCATCATGGGCGACGAAATCCCATCCAAAGGCGGCGTGACCCTGCAGGCCAAACTGCCCGCCAGCGCCGAATCGCGGTTGATCAAAGACGGTCAGGTCATTCAAACATGGACGAACCAACCCGCCTGGTCTTACATCGCCGCCGAGCCGGGCGTTTACCGCGTGGAAGCATATCGCGGGTATTTGGGGAAGAAGCGCGGCTGGATCTACAGCAACCCGATCTATGTGAGATAGAGCCGCATCCTTACGAAACTTTTTGTCCTGACAGAGCAAGGTCGCGCTCAAAGCCGCCGCGCTGTGCAAAGCCCCCTGCGGCGGTGAGTTGCGCTGTATACTGACGTTATCGGAAATAAGTCAAAGTCCTTTTGTCGGGCGCAGATGAACGCGGATTTACGCTGATAAAAGAGCAAAAAATCCGCGTTTTCCGCGCTTGTCCGCGTCCAAAATAATTTCCGATAAAGTCTACTATTTCTCAGCCAGTTTCCTGGCCAGTTTCACCGTGGCGTCCGCGCCGACCGCATGAAGCAAAGCCATATTCGGCGGGCGCTGTTCGCCGATGGGGTATCCGCAGACCAACACCACCTGCTGACCGGGAACAATGCCGGACTTTAAAAGAACCGAGTCCACTTCGGCGAGCATGTCGTCCATGCTGACGGCATACTTGACAAGATGCGGCTGGACTCCCCACAGAAAGGCGAGCATGTTGAACGTCTCCGCTTCGGGGGTGAAGGCGAGAATCTTTTTCGACGGGCGCGCCTTGGACATCAACCAGGCGGAGCGTCCGCGCATGGTGAAGACCGCGACCGCCTCCACTTCAGGGTCGCCCGCCAGCGCGTTCGCCGCCCGCGACATCGAAGCCGCATCGCTCTCGCCCAAGCCTGCCCTTGCGTCCTGGCGACTGCCCCACTCTTTGAAATGAGACTCCGCCTCCGTGACGATGCGCGACATCATCTCCACCGCAAGATGCGGATACTCGCCTGCGGCGGTCTCGGCGGATAGCATGACCGCATCCGTCCCGTCGAAAACGGCATTGGCGACGTCTGACGCCTCGGCGCGGGTCGGAAGCGGATTCAGGATCATAGACTCGAGCATCTGCGTCGCGGTGATCACCAGTTTGGCGCGGGCGTTCGCCGCGCGGATGATCGTCTTTTGCAGGGACGGCACGCGCTCCGGCGGAAGTTCCACGCCCAGGTCGCCGCGCGCCACCATCACGCCGTCCACCACATCGAGAATGTCGTACAGTTCGTCCAACGCTTCGGGCTTTTCGAGTTTGGCGATCAACATCGGCTCGCGCTGCCCGGCGGAGAGTTCGCTGATCGCCTCGCGCACCGTCATCACATCCGCGACGCTGCGGACGAAGGAGATCGCAACCGCATCCACGTTCTGCGAAATTCCAAAGGCAAGGTCCGCCTTGTCCTTATCGGTGAAACCGGCGATTCGCAGCTTGACGCCCGGCAGGTTGATTCCCTTGTGCGAGGAAAGCGCCCCGCCCACCAACACCTTCGCCTGGACGACGCGCCCATTGACCGAGACGACCGCGAGCGCAAGCCGCCCGTCGTCGAGCAGCAGTTTATCGCCCTTCTGCACGGAGTCGAACAATTCGCGGAAATCAACGGGGATGGCTTGCGTCCCATTTTTTGGCGGCGCGTCCTGCGCTGCATACAGAACGATTTCTTCATTCACTGAAAGTTGGAGCGGGACATCCAATTTCCCCACGCGGATCTTCGGTCCCTGCAAGTCCTGGAGGATTCCGACCGGGACGTTCAAGCGTTTCGACGCCTCGCGGATGCGCGTCACGCGCGCGCGATGCTGGTCGTGCGTTCCATGCGAGAAATTCAACCGGGCGACGTTCATGCCCGCCCGGATGAGCGCTTCCAATGCCGCATCCGAGTCCGAGGCGGGCCCGATGGTGGCGACAATCTTTACATTACGCATTGCGATACTTCCTTGATGATTGGATGATGGTAAAAATCTCGGTAGTGGCTCTAATGAAATGATGGCGTCCGTAAGTCGAAGTGTCACTCCGGCTTACTTCATCTATTGGGAGTCATCGCCAAAATTTCCCTGCTCTGCTACGAATGATGATAAGCAAGGCGGGCTATTCAAAGCGCCCCGATGATAGGGAATAAAGCCGGGGATGTCAAGCGCGGAATCTTTATAGTGTGCATGCAAAACATGTCAGGTAACCTGCTCCCAGCGCCGTCCTCGGCGCGGGATTTCCCTCATAAACCGCCGCCGCCCACAGGGGCTTCGCACAGGACGGCGGCTTGAGCGGAGGCGCTGACAACCTTTGCTTGCACACTCTTTATAGCATTGCTCCTTAAAAACCACGCCGGTCGCGAAGATTTTGCGCGGCGCTGCAAAGTGAAGTTTGCAGCGCCGCGCAGGCGCAAACTAAAGTTTGCGGTACGAACCGCGCTATGCTTAACAACGAAACGGGCGCGGAGTTACGGATGTATCCTGCGCCTGCGAGACGGCTGTCACTTCCCGCCCTTCCTACAAGTAATGCAGTTCCTTCGCCTGTTTGGTCAACTCGTCGCGGAATTGCGGGTTCGCCACGGCGATCAACGCCTGCGCCCGCTGGCGGATGGTCTTGCCGTACAGGTCAGCGACGCCAAATTCAGTAACGACAAAGCGGACATGGTTGCGGCTGGTCACCACGCCCGCGCCGGGTTTGAGCATGGAGACGATCTTGCTGAGCGCCTTCCCGTCCTTCATGACGGCTGTGCTGGGCAGGGCAATGATCGGGACGCCGCCCTTGGAGCGCGACGCGCCGTAGATGAAATCCAATTGCCCGCCCACGCCGCTGTACAGTTTCGGTCCGATGCTGTCGGCGCAGACCTGCCCCGTCAAATCCACTTCGATGGCGGAGTTGACCGCCACCATGCGCTCGTTCTGCGCGATGACGAACGGGTCGTTGACGTATTCGCTGCGGTGCAGTTCGATCAGGGGGTTGTCGTCCACCCACTCGTACAGCCGCTTCGTGCCGAGAATAAAACCAGCCACGATCTTGCCGGGGTGCAGACTCTTGCGCGCGTTGGTCAGCACGCCGGCGTTGACCAGGTCTATCACGCCGTCCGAAAATAACTCCGTGTGAATGCCGAGGTCTTTTTTATCCAAGAGATATTTCAAGACCGCGTCGGGGATGCTGCCGATGCCCAACTGCATCGTCGCGCCGTCGGGGATCAATCCCGCCACATAACCGGCGATCTTCTGCACCAGTTCCGCCTCGCCTTCGCCGCCCATCGGCAGTTCGGGGATGTCGTAATTGACCGGCACGATATGCGTGAAGCGGCTGATGTGAATGAACGAATCGCCGAGCGTGCGCGGCATCTTCTCATTCACTTCGGCGATGATGATCTTCGCCGATTCCGCCGGGGACTTGGTCAGGCCCACCTCCACGCCCAAACTGCAAAACCCATGCTCGTCGGGCAATGAAACGTGGATGACCGCCACATCCACCGGCAGGATGCCGTTCTTGAACAAGAGCGGCAACTCCGAAAGGAAGACCGGCGTGAAGTCCGCGCGCCCTTCCTGCACGGCTTTGCGGATGTTCGCGCTGATGAACATGGAGTTTACGCGCAGGTGTCCTTCCATTTCCGGGCTGACGTAATCCGCGGCGCCGACTGTCAACGCCTGACAGATCTCAACGTCCTTCAAGTTGGGGGCATACTCCACCAGCGCCGCCAAAACCTTCTGGGGGACGGAGACGTTACCCGTCAGAAAGATGCGGTTCCCCGACTTGATCGCCTTGACGGCTTCCTGCGCCGTCGTCACTCTCGTTTGATAATTTGCGGAAAGGTTCATCCCGCTGCCTCCCGTCCGCCCAACCGCGCCAGATTGGCAAGTTCGCCCTGATGCGTATTGACCGCCGCCGCTATCGCTCCATCCGCTTTCATCGCCGCATCCATGCCGTAACCGGCGATCTCGCTGATATACGGAAGCGCCACATTCGCCAGCACATGACTCGCCGTGCGCGCCACCAAACTGGAGATGTTCGGCACGCAATAATGCACCATGTTCTCCTCGATGAAGGTCGGGTTGTCGTGCATGGTCGGGCGCGAAGTTTCGATACAGCCGCCCTGATCAATGCTCACATCTATGATCACCGAGCGCGGTTTCATGCTTCGCACCATGTCGCGCGTCACAACGATGGGCGCGCGCTGTCCGCTGATCAGCACCGCGCCGATCAACACATCCGCAAAAGCCGCCGCCCGTTCGATATTGCGCTTCGTCGCCAGCATGGTCACAACGCCCGGCGTCTTTTCATAGATCGCTTCGAGCGCGTTTATATCTTTGTCCAGCACGGTCACATGCGCGCCGGCGGCTTGTATGGCGCGCGCCGCCGAAGACCCCACCGCGCCGCCGCCGATGATGACCACTTCGGCGGGCGGGACTCCCGGCACGCCGCTGAGCAAAATTCCGCGCCCGCCGCGGTTCGTCTGCAAAAAACGCGCCGCGATCTGCGCCGTCATCGCTCCGCAGATGAAACTGAACGGGCGCAGCACGACGCGCCTGCCGCTCGCGTCGGTGATCTGTTCGTAAGCAAGGGCTGTGATCTTTTTTTCCAGCAACAGGTCAATCTGATCCTGCGAACTGGAGGCGAGATGCAGAAAACCCGCCAGCGTCGCGCCCTCCTTCATCCATTCGATCTCCTGCTTCAACGGGCGCGATATTTTAAGCGAAAAATCCGCGCGCCCGAAGACTTCCTGCGGGGAATAGACGATGCGCGCCCCGGCTTTTTCGTAATCTGCATCCTTGAAGCCCGCGCCCATGCCCGCCTCATGCTCGACGAAGACCTGATGCCCCGCCCCGGAAAGAATCTCCACCCCGGCCGGGGATAAGCCCACCCGATATTCAAATGGGCGGCTTTCCTTTGGTATTCCTATGTACATGGCGCCTCCGCATGGTCAAACCTTCGAGGTCTAAAAGACCTCGGAGGTTTTTCGGTCACTTCATGTTGAGCGTCTCGCGGATCGCCGGGAGCGCCCAGTCTATTGTCTCTTTATCTATCACCAGCGGCGGCGCAAAGCGGATGACGTTATCGTGCGTCTCTTTCGCCAGGATGCCCTTCGCTTTCAAGGTCTCGCAGAAGCGCCGCGCCCCGCCCGCTTCGGGCTTGAGTTCCACGCCGATGAGCAAGCCTTTGCCGCGCACTTCCTTGACATGCGGGCTGGGAATCTCGCTCAACTGCTCGACGAAGTACGCCCCCAATTCCGCCGAGCGCTCGGCAAGTTTTTCTTCGCGCAACACTTTCAGCGAAGCGCGAGCCACCGCCGCAGCGAGCGGATTTCCGCCAAAGGTCGAGCCGTGTTCGCCGGGGGTAAAAAGTCCGAGGATGGGTTTATCCGCCAGCACAGCCGAGACGGGGTAAAAACCTCCCGACAAAGCCTTGCCCACGATCACAATATCCGGGCGGACGCCTTCATGGTCGGAGGCGAAAAGCTTCCCGGTGCGGCACAAACCCGTTTGAATTTCATCCGCGGCAAATAACACATTGTTCTTTTTGCAAATGTCGGCGACCTTTTTCAAATAGCCGTCCGGGGGCATGATGACGCCCGCCTCGCCTTGAATCGGCTCGAGCAACACCGCCGCCGTGTTGGGAGTGATCGCCTTTTCGATTGCGTCCGCATTTCCATATTCCACGACGACGAAACCCGGCGTGAAAGGGCCGAAGTCGTCGCGGTAAAGCGGCTCGGTGGAGAACGAAATAATGGTGACGGTGCGCCCGTGGAAGTTGTTTCCGGCCACGATGATCTCGGCCTGATGGCGCGGAACCTTCTTGACCTGATAGGCCCACTTGCGCGCCAGTTTGACCGCCGTCTCGACTGCCTCCGCGCCGGAGTTCATCGGCAGGGACATGTCGTAGCCGGTCATCTCGGACAGTTCCTTGTACAACAGCGGCAACTGGTCGTTGCGGAAGGCGCGCGAAGTGAGCGTGACTTTCTTCGCCTGGTCGAGCAGCGCCTTCAAAATCTCCGGGTGGACATGTCCCTGATTGACCGCCGAATACGCAGAAAGACAGTCGAGATATTTTTTACCGTCCACGTCATAAACCCATACGCCTTCCGCCTTTTCGATCACCACGTCCAGCGGATGATAGTTATGCGCGCCATACTGTTCTTCGATCTTGATGAAATCTTGTGTGTTCATGAGTATCCTAGATGATTAGAGAATAGAGAATAGAGATTAGAGAATAGAGAATAGAGATTAGAGATTAGAGATTAGAGATTAGAGAATAGAGATTAGAGATTAGAGAATAGAGAATAGAGATTAGAGATTAGAGATTAGAGATTAGAGAATAGAGATTAGAGATTAGAGATTAGAGATTAGAGATTGGTTTGAGAGGGGACGACTACTCTCTACTCATCTACTCTCTAGTCATCTACTCTCTACTCATCTACTCTCTAGTCATCTACTCTCCACTCATCTTCCTTACGCAACTCCAAACAACCGCGCCAGAATCGCCTTTTGCGCGTGCAGGCGGTTGTGCGCCTGCGGGAAGATGACCGATTGCGGCCCGTCCGCCACGTCGTCGGTCAATTCGTGGTTGCGATGCGCGGGCAGGCAGTGCATCACGATTGCGTCCCTGTCCGCTTCGCTCATCAATTTGGCGTTAACCTGATACGGCGGAAAGATTTTTTCTCGAATGGCAGTCTCCTCCTCCTGTCCCATGCTCGTCCATGTATCGGTATAAACGACATGCGCGCCTTTTACCGCCTCATGCGGGTCGCGCACAAAGGTCAATTTACTGCCCGTTTTCTTTGCGATCTCCCGCGCAATTTCAACCGCTTTGGGATTCATATCGTAGCCTTCGGGGCTTCCAACGGTCATGTTCCAGCCCAGCAAGGCGGAGACATGCATGAGCGAAACCGTTACATTATTGGCGTCGCCGACATAACTGACATTCAGTCCCTTCGATTTCGCGCCGAATTTTTCGACGATCGTCAGCGCGTCCGCCAAGCCCTGGCAGGGATGGTTGTAATCGCTCAAGCCGTTGATGACGGGAATATCCGCCCACTTCGCCAGTTCTACGACATGCGCGTGATCGAACGTGCGCGCCATCAACGCCTGCACATAACCGGATAGCACGCGCGCCACATCCGCGATAGATTCGCGTTTGCCCAGCCCGATCTCGTTTGGGGAGAGGTAAAGCGCGTCGCCGCCGCAATGCCGCATCGCCATATCAAACGACACGCGCGTGCGCAGGCTCGGCTTCTGGAAGATCATCCCCAAAACTTTGCCAGCGAAGATCGGTTGATTGCCTTTCTCAAAGTATTCCTGCTTTAGTTTCGCCGCCAGGTCGAGCAGGTCTCGAATTTCCTCCGATGAAAAATCGGAGATCGCAATGAAATCTTTCATCTATTCTCCTTCGATTATGTAACGCAAGCCTATAGGCTTGCGTTACAAGTATATCGTCATTGAGCGCTTTTGCCATGTCTCAAGCATCATGCAAAAAGCATGACATATTACCCCGCGCGAACCTTCCTCCAGTAGCGCATCAACCCGTCCGCGCTCATGCCGACCGGGTTCGAGAGCGAATAGGCGCGGACAACCTCCATGCTCAGGTTTTTCTCGCGGCTTTCCTCCTCCATATACGCCGTGAATTCCGCGCGCAATTCCTCGATGGACGGCTCGCGCGCCATGACCTGCTCCAGCCAGCGCTCCATCGAAGCCAGCGTATCGTCCAGCGAATTCAAATGCCAGTTCACATCGTCGTAGATTCCAAAATGAGTCGGCGCGATGCGTTTGAACTTCATCGCCCTCAGGCGCGCCAGGGACTCGCGCCATTTTCCAAAATGCAGTTCGGGCGGCGGCATGGGCGCGCGCAAATATTGAAAGCCGGGAATCCTCACCCCGCCCACGTCGCCGCTGAAACAAACGTCTTCGAAGATGTAGGAATAATGATGATCGGCATGACCGGGCGTATCAACCGGAAGGAAGCGCAGTCTGCCGATGACGATCTCCTCCGCTTCTTTCGGGACTTTGAGTTGATTCTGCGCTACGGGCAGGAACTCCCCCCAGAGTTGGTTCATCCTATCTCCGTAAATGCGCGTCGCGCTGGCGATGAGTTTTTCGGGGTTGAGCAAATGCGGCGCGCCGATGGGGTGAACGTAAATTTCCGCGCCTTGTTGCGAGAGCCACCCCGCCGCGCCCGCGTGGTCGAGGTGAATGTGCGTCAGCAGGACGTGAGTCACGTCCCGGGTGGATAAGGCTTGGTCCGCCAGACCCGCTTCGAGCGCGGAAAGAGTCGAGCCGGGTCCGCCTTCGATCAAAACAACAGCGTCCCCATCCCGAATCAAATAGGATGCGATCGCCTGGGTCTTGCCCTGAAAGTTCAGGTCAATGGGGACGATGTTGGCGTCTGCCATGCGCGAGAATCCTGAGGTTTGAAATTTGTGGGAATTGCGGAGAGGGCTTGCGAGAGGTCGTCGCCGCACGAAACCGGGATGACCGGCGCGCGCCGCTCGCGCAATGAGGCGAGCAGGTCGGCGCTGCTCGATGGACCGCCGAAGGTTTTCGCGTCGAGCAGGACGATGACCGGCGAAAGAAAACGACGGATCAATTCGTCCACCGCCAGCAATAATTCGGGGCGGGTTGTGGATGTGATCAGGATGACGCTCGAGCCTTGCGGCAATAACGCGGCTTGCGTGGCGACGAGTCCCGCGAGCGAGAGGTCGCCGTCGGCTTTGACGAAGGCGAGCGTTTCGAGAATCTTCGCCTCCTGCCGTTCGCTGCGTTCCGCCGGGAGGATGTTGAGGACCTGCCCGGCGCTTGCATACCCAACCGCGCGCCCCTGCCGGATGTAGTAATGCGCGAGCGAAGCCGCGGCGCTGACGCAATATTCGAGCGTGGAGGGCGGCAGTTCGATCTTCGGTCTTTTTACCAGGAACACGCCATCGAAGGGAATCTCCATCTCTTTATATTCCTTTTGGTGATGCGCAAATCGGTGGGAATCGAGATAGAGCCACACTTCGGACTGCGGGTCCTGCTCGAACTCCTTGACCATCAGCCTGCCGCGCCTTGCGCTGGTGTGCCAGTGGATGCGCTTCATCGCGTCGCCGTGGACGTATTCGCGCACGCCCGCCGCATGAGGCGTGATATCCGCCGATTTTCTGCGGATGACGGGTCCGCCCGTCAACATGCCCTGCGGGGACGGAAAGGAATGAATTTGGTGAATCATGGGAAAGACGACCAGTGTGTCTTTGGATTCGAACTGCCTGCCAGCCGTGAACAGACCGAACGGGTCGCCCGCCGTCACCCGCGTGGGGCCGAGTTGAAAACTTCCGCGCCGGGTGAGCCAGGTGCGCGCCGTGTAACTGCGAAAGCGTTTTCCCGGCACGAGCGTGAACAATCGCGAGCCCGCGGCAAACGGTATGGCGGAAAGGTTGAGCGCTTCGATCCACGGCGCCAGAAGCCTGCCGCGGTTGGCGATCTTATAGTTCTCCTCCAGCACATCCCCCACATTGGCGCGCAACACACGCGAACTGCGTTCGACGGCAAGCCCGCGCGCCACCCATTGCGTCCAGCCCCACGCCAGCGCGGCGATCAAAATACTGGCGTAAAGGAAGCGGGTGTAAAGCGCCGCGCCGTTAACCAGCGCGCCAGCCGCGCCGACGAGGAAGAGTATGGCGAGGAGGATGCGCCCGGCTTTCATCAATGATCCTTTGCCGCCGCCTCGTAGCTGCCCCCCGGTACGGGCGCGGCGATCAAAATCTCCTGTACGATGCGGTCGGAGCTCAGGTCTCGCAACCGCGCCGCCGCGCTGACGATGATGCGATGCCCCAGCACTGCCACAGCAAGAGCCTTGACGTCGTCAGGCAGGATGTGGTCGCGCCCATGCAACGCCGCCCTTGCCTGCGCGGCGCGCGAGAGGAAAAGACTCCCACGCGGGCTTGCGCCGAGATAGACCTCCTGGCTTTGGCGCGTGCGCGTGCTGAGATCAACGATATAGCGTTTGACCGCGTTGGATATATACACGCGGCGGATGGCTTCGCTCATCCTCATCACGTCCGCGCCGTTCGCAACCGGGGTCAACGCCTCGAGCGGATGCTGGAGTTGCTGGTCTTCCATGACGCGGATTTCGTCGTTGATGCTTGGGTAGCCAAGCCGCATCCTAAGCAGGAAGCGGTCCAACTGCGCTTCGGGAAGCGGGAATGTCCCTTCATATTCGATGGGGTTTTGGGTGGCAAGCACGATGTAGGGCTTGGGCATGGCGTGGGTCACGCCGTCCACGGTCACCTGGCGCTCCTCCATGGCTTCGAGCAAAGCCGCCTGTGTTTTCGGCGTGGCGCGGTTGATCTCGTCCGCAAGGATGACCTGTCCGATGATCGGACCCGGGCGGAACTCGAATTCATTCTTTTGCTGATTGAAGATCGAAACGCCGGTCACGTCGCTGGGCAGCATGTCGGGCGTGAACTGGATGCGATTGAAGACGCAGTCCAACGACCTTGCAAGGCTTCGCGCCAGCACGGTCTTGCCCACTCCCGGCACATCTTCGATCAGGATGTGACCCTGGCACAACAATCCAATGACGGCCAGTTCAAGCGCTTGCCGCTTGCCAACGATCACCTTTTCCAGACTGCCGATGATCCGCTCGCCGAACTCTTTTACATCCTCCATAATTTGACAGTTCCTTTCGGGAAAGATGCGCGCATTCTAACATGCGGGATGGGTTGGGGCAATAAAATGCTTTGGAACACGGGCTGTCTTCTCATGGTTTTTTTTCGTAGACCGCAATATCCTGCGCGTAATAAACCCGGGCGTAGCCGGGATTCATTTGAAAGGAGCGCCCAAGTTTCCCTTTGGCGCGGTTCGCCGCGAGGACGGCGTAATCATACGGCAGGTCGTTTTCCCGCGACCAGCGCTCGACGCAGTCTACGGAATCGCACCTCTGTAATTCCGAGAGAAGGGAATAACGCCGAAAAAAGCCGTCCGCAAGCGTCCATTCATAACCTTGAATGGTGGATTGGCTGTGGCGTTGCGTAAGAGCGGGAAACCACTCTGCGAACGGGTCGGTTTCCGGGCTCAAGACGCCGGTCAACGGCAGAAAGAACGCGTCGGCGGGCGTATTTAATTCGATCCAGCTCATGGCGTCGCGTTCGCCGGGGGTAAGACTGTTTCCCACCAGGCGAAATCCATACAGGTTTGATTCGATGAACATATAGATCAGGATGCCCAATAAAATGTTATTGACCTTTTTGTCTTTATGAATTTCCGCCGCCGGCTTGCGCCCCAGGATCGAGATTGACCGGGGAATTGCCTGCGCAAAGACCAGCGCCAGCATCATCGCCAAAGGGTAATTCGCCACACTTGGGGCGCTGCGCGGCTCGACCAGATACGGCAGAAGAACCCAGAGCGACAACAGATATTGCCGCGTCCAAAGCGACCAGATAAGGCCGATTATTCGCAAAATCGCCAAGACAGGGGTGACGTCCGCGCCAATCAATAAATCTCCCAAAGCGATCCAGACGGGTTTCCCATTGTAGCCGGTATGCAAAGCGGAGAAAAAGGGAAGCAGCCCGTGATATGAAACGACCGTCAACCACCAGGGAGACGTTGCAAGCAGAACGCCGACGCCTATCAATATTGCCCGCCCAAAAGACCCGGCGTTCCGCCCGTAAAAAAACCACAACAGTACACAAATGGCGGCGGTATGCAAGCCGGCTTCGGGGTGGCTAAGAACCGTCAATGAGCAATAAAGGATTGACAATGCGGTATTCCACGCCGTCCCGGATTTAAATACGCGCAAAACCGACAGGGCGGCGAGCAGTAAAAAGATCGAACCAAAACTGCGCGTGAGACCGCCGCCCATCACGAACCACCCATACGCCCCCGGCATAAGCGCGTAAAATCCGGCAGCCAGGGCGCCCAACTGCTTTGACGAGAGAATCTCGGAGGTTAACAAATAAAAAACGAGGATGGATGCCGTATTAACGAGCGGAGGCAGCCAGCGAAGCGTGTCTATATCCGAAGCGCCAAAAATGTCCGATGAAAATCGGGCAAAATAAAACCCGAACGGCGGATAGGCGAAGGGGATGTTCAATCGGTTATAGGATGTAAACTCGGGCAAAATGCCCCGGCTTTCCCGCAGGTCCTGGATCATGCTCAGGAACATGCCTCCATCATTGAGGGGAAAACCAGTCATGAGTCCGGGAAAGAAGCGGACAAAAGCCCCGAAAAGAACCGAGATTCCGAGAATTAAGCCAATCCATTCAGCCTGGGTAAGAGTCTTCGATTCATTTATTTTATTCACTTTTGGATTGTAATAAGAAATAGATGGAGATGTCAACGCGGCAAATCCAAACACCCTTCCGCCAAGGCGTTACAAGGCAAGGCGATGCACAAAGCCTCCGTCCCCAACGGGAGCGGCTATGTGTGTTTGTAATAACACATTGAATCGGTGAAAAAGCCCCGCCATTATGCGGGCGGGGCTTTCATCGCTTTCCTTTACTTCTTCCTTTACTTCTTCTTTGCGCTTTTCTTTACGGCTCTTGCAGGCTTCACATCCGCCGCCATCTCCTGGGCGGGAGCCTTGGAGCGCATCACTGCCCAGGCGAGGACGCCGAGCAGGAGGGCGGATACGCCCCAAACTGCATATAGAGCCGGTCCTTGAACGCCCTGATACTGCACAACGATGGGCGCGATGATGACCGCCACGAGATTCACGACCTTGATCATCGGGTTGAGCGCGGGACCGGCCGTATCCTTAAAGGGATCGCCGACCGTATCGCCGACCACGCCAGCCTTGTGGCGTTCGGAGCCCTTGCCGAGATTCTTCGCCGGGTCCTTCGGTTCGTCTTCAATCAATTTCTTGGCGTTATCCCACGCGCCGCCGGAGTTGTTGAGGAAGACCGCCAACAACTGACCGGAAACAATGATACCCGCCAAAAAGCCGCCGAGCGCTTCCACGTTCAGGAGCAAGCCGACGACGATCGGGGTTACAACGCCAAGAAGCGCCAGTGAGACCAATTCCTTTTGCGCGGCGGTAGTGGAGATGGAGACGGCTTGCGCGTAATCGGGTTTCACTTTGCCGTCCAACACGCCCAGTTTGAACTGGCGGCGGACTTCCAGCACGATGAGAGACGCCGCGCGGGCGACAGCCTGAATGGCAAAGGAGGAGAACAACCACGGCAAAGCGCCGCCGAGCAACATACCGACAAACACCTGCGGAAGGTCAACGCGGATGCCGACGGCTTGAATCTGTTCCGCCGCGGGAACGCCGAAGCCGGCTTGCGCGCGGGAGACATCCACAAGGAAAGAGCCGAAGAGCGATACCGCCGCGATTACCGCAGAGCCGATTGCCACGCCCTTGGTGATGGCTTTGGTGGTGTTGCCCACCGCGTCGAGGTCTGCCATGATCTGCTGGGCGCGCTTGGTATCTTTATCGGTCTTGCCGGACCAGGACATCTCGCCGATGCCGTTGGCGTTATCCGCAATGGGACCGAAGGAGTCCATCGCCACGTTGTTGCCGGTCAGGGTCAACATGCCGATGCCGGTCATTGCCACGCCGTACAAAATGAAGGTTGCCTTTTCCACGCCTTCAATGCCCGGAATGGTTCCAAAGATAAAGATGGAGGCGATGATGGTCAAGGCGATGACGACCACCGACCAGACCGAGGACTCAAAGCCGACTGAAACGCCGTTTAGGATCAAGGTCGCAGGGCCTGTATCCGCCGCCTTTTTGATGTCGTTCACAGGCGCGGCGTGAGTGCCGGTGAAATATTCGGTCAGGCGGTCAATCAGGATGGCAAGCAGGACGCCCACGCCGACAGCCGTCGGCATACGCCACCAGCCGCCCCATTGATTCATTTCGGCGGTGTTCAAGTAAAAATAACCGGCGATGAAGAACAAAACGGAGGAGATGGCCGCCGAGGTGAGGAAGCCTCTGAAGATGGCTTTCATGGCGTCTTCGCTCTTGCCGGTTTCGCCGCCGCGCACATAGTATGTGCCGATAATGGACGCCAACACGCCGATACCGCGCACCATCAGCGGGAAGACGATCCACTCGAGGCGGCCCGTCGCATGCCAGAGAGCCAGGCCGAGGATCAAGCCGGAGACGATGGTCACTTCATATGACTCGAAGATGTCTGCCGCCATACCGGCGCAATCGCCGACATTATCGCCCACCAGGTCCGCCACCACCGCCGGGTTGCGCGGATCGTCCTCAGGGATGCCCGCTTCGACCTTCCCGACCAGGTCTGCGCCCACGTCCGCGGCTTTGGTGAAGATACCGCCGCCAACGCGCATGAACAGCGCGAGGAGTGTGCCGCCGAAGCCGAAGCCAAGCAGGGCGTCCGGCGCGGCGATGCCAAGGATGATGAAAATGGTTGTTCCGCCCAGCAGACCCAAGCCGTCGGTCAGCATACCGGTAATCGTCCCGGCGCGATAGGCGATACGAAGCGAGTCGCCGAAGGACCTGCGGGAAGCGGATGCCACGCGGACGTTGGCTTCAACCGCCATGCGCATGCCGATCTGACCGACCGTCAACGAGAAGAACGAGCCCATGACGAAGGCAAAAGCGCGCGCAATGCCGATCAGTAATTGAACCTGCCGGTATGCAGCAAGATTATTTTCCGGCGTCAACGTATTAACGCAGGCTTCCACTGCTTCCTTTGCGGCCGCGCGATCCATTCCTGCGCCAATTTTCTGAATGGCGCTGCAATGCCATGCAGAAGCCTCAGGTGAGGGGGGAACAACATAAACGGAAAGGAAGAGGGCGATGGTCAGAACGCCGATCAACGGCAGGATGGACCAAAATTGCTTCGTCAGATAAGCATTCGCGCCGGACTTGATCGCGCCCCAAACCTCCTGCATTTTCGGCGTTCCTTTATCTTCGCCGAGAATCTGCGAGCGTAAAAAAACCGCGTACCCGAGCCCAAGCCATGCAACGCCAAAGACAGCCCAGATCGCGATCTGTTCAATGCTGGATAATCCCATAGTGAACATGAAACGATACTCCTCCTACAGAGATGAAAAAATAAAGGCTTTCGCCTTTTTTAAGCAGGGGGATTTTACAGGCGGGAGGGGTTTATGTCAAGAAAATGAGCGCGGAATTAATCGCCTTCGAAAAGTGTTTGACATACCCCATCAAACCTGATACCATTTATCGAAATTGGAAAAGATCAAGGAGAACTTTATGCTCCAGGAAATCAACACACGGCTCTTCACCCTAACCCCGGCCGCCAGCGAGGCGGTGCGGAATATCCTGACCGAACGCAATCTCGATGGCTACGCCCTGCGCGTATATGTGGCGGGCGGCGGATGTTGCGGCGTGAACTTCGGTATGGCGCTCGATAACAATTTCCGCGATGTGGACACAACCTTCGAGTCTGGCGGCGTGAAAGTAGTTGTGGACGAAGTCTCGATGGACTACCTGCGCGAAGCCACGGTGGATTTTATCAACGACCCCATACACGGCGCGGGCTTTGCAGTGAATAGCCCCCACTCGAAAAGCCACGGTCACGGCGAAGGCGGATGCGGATGCGGTTCAAACGGAGGCGGGTGCGGGTGCGGCGGCGGCTCGTGCGGCTGCCAAAACTGACGCGACTCATTTCAAATCAAAAGGGTGTATTTCATTTCAGTTGAAAACGTCCTGTTCGCGAAAACCTTCGGGGCGTTTTTCTTCAAATTGTTTGAAACGCTCCCAATCGGACGCGCTCGCTTTACACATGAGTAAAGACAGGCTTCGCGCCTGTCTTTTTTTATCACAAGCGAACTTTGCCGCGCGCGACAGGCGCGAGATATTGCATGTCACCTGCCCCGCAGGAATGAGATCAACGCCCCAAACGCGCCGATGAAACCGAAACCGATGATGAGCAAACCGGCGGGAACCCGGCTCGAGGAATCAGGGTTTGGAAGGAAAGTGGGGACGACAAACTCCGGCGGCGGCGTGAAAGTCGGAAGGCGGGTCGGGGTCACGGGTTCGATGAAGGCGGCGGCAAGAGTCGGGTCAATCGTCGGCGTGGAGAGAGGCGTTGGCGTGCTGGGGGCAGGGACAACAGGGAGCCGTCCCGTCTTGATGATGGTCACATAAGGACCGTACACCCACGCGACCGAATCAGGCACTCCCGGATAATAAACCTGTATCCAGTCCTCGTCCTCCGAGATCCCCAGTGCGGGAACCTCCTGCCCGAGAAGGAGAACGCCGACAGACGGATAGAGATAAGAACTCGGTCCAGCGTAAACGTTGACGATCTCAAGGTCGAGGTTGACGCGCACAATCATGCCCGTCTCCGTTCCGGTCACGGTGGGAACTGAGCCTGTGGGTTGTTGCGCAACAGCCAAATCTTGCGCGGGCGAAAAGAAGAGCGACAGCGCTCCCGCGCAAACAGCAAGCAAAAACGCAACGGGGCGTTTTCCAAAACCGGGCATATGGCTGTTCTCACCTGCGGACAGACGAGAGAAGAAAACCGATCGCCCCCAACACCACAAAGGCTATAATGATGGACGCCCAGGGAAACGACATTGAAAACCGTCCAGACTCTTCAAACCGAATCGGTTCACGAGTTGGACCCGGCGTATATGTAGGCAGGCGCGTCGCAGTCGGCTGAATGACAAACTGCGCCTCAAGCGTCGGGTCAATGGTGGATGTGGCGGGCGGAATCGGAGTCGGTGGCGGCGCAATGACCCGGAGCGTGACGCCAGGGGGAGAAACCGCGACCAACGGCGAATATACCCAGCCCCTGCCCCCGGGCGCGGAAGGAAACTCGATCTGAATCCAATCCCCTCCCTGCGAACGCCCGAATGCGGGGACGGTCGAACCCGTCGGCAAGACGCCTACAATCGGGTAAATCGTCGAACTTGGGCCAAGCCGCACATTGATCTGCGGCTCGGTGGTGATGACGGTGACGAATAAATCGGCTTGAGCGGGAGGGGTATCCGTCGGCTGTTGAGCCAGCGCCGGGCGCGGGGACGAGGCGGGGGACAATCCGCATAGAAGGACAATGATCGTAAAAATCAATGCAAGGGGAAACTTGAATCGGGTCATTTCGTTAAATTTCCGAAAGGAGAATCGCAAAGGCGATTATAATCGAGTTATGGAGAGGAAACTTTTTCACGGAAAGATCGCGCCGGCGGATATTGCCCAGGCATTATTGGCGGAATTCAACCAGGGCAACATGCGCGCGCAGACGCTCGGCCATAGCGACCGGATGGTGGTGCAACTGGGGACCCGCCCCGACGCCATGTCCGGCGGGCAGACGGCGCTAACCATCACCATTCAATCCATCGAAGACGAAGGCATCATGGTCGAACTGGGCCAACAAGCCTGGCTTGGCGTCGCGGCAAGCCTGGGAGTGAGCGCGCTTGCCGCCATCAAAAACCCATTTAGCCTGTTGGGACGGTTGGACGACATCGCCCAGGATATCGAAAACCTGCAAATCAAAGAAAAGGTTTGGGCGGCGATATCGCAGGCGGCTCGCGCGGCGGGGGCCTCGGCTGAACTTTCGGAAAACCTGAAACGCACGACCTGTGAATATTGCCATACCGCCAACCGGGTCGGCGACCCATCCTGCACTGCCTGCGGAGCCCCGCTGGGAACGGCTCAGCCGAAAACCTGCCCGCATTGCGGATATGTGGTCAAGCAGAGCGCGCGCGCCTGTCCCAACTGCAACCGCCCCTTTTTTTAAAAAAATGAACCTTCGCGAACTCGAAGCGCGTTTACAAAACCTGATCGAGGTGGATTTGCTCAGAGTCCTGCCGGGCAAGATGGTGGAAGACGTAATTGTACAGAAACTCGCCGCCGCCATCCAGCATAACAGCCTCACAGTCAATGGAGAGATCGTCATCCCGGACGTCTACACCCTTGTCGTGAATCCCGAAACGGGCGGCGACTGGAAAGACGAAGGCTTGCTTACAGTTATCTTGCATTCCATCTCCGCCGTCGCCCGGGAGGCGGGTTTTAAGTTTACAATATCGCCGACCGTCACTGTGGCAACCGACGAAAAAATCCGCCTCAATGATGTCGAAATAATGACTTCTCATCGGATAGAAATCATGTCAGAAACAAACGCAATCCCGCCGGGCGCCGGCAGCCTCGATACGGCTGAGATCATTCCCGAAAATTCCTTCCTGATCGTGGAAGGGGTGAAGATCTATCCGCTCACCCAGCCTGTGATCAACATCGGGCGCAGGCTGGACAACCAGTTGATCATAGACGACCCGCGCGTCTCCCGCAACCACGCCCAACTGCGCGCCATCAAGGGACGCTACGTGGTATTCGATTTAAACTCCACCGGCGGCACTTTCGTCAACGGGCAACGCACCAGCCAGAGCGTACTCTATCCAGGAGATGTCGTCTCGCTGGCGGGTGTGGCGTTGATCTTCGGCCAGGACAACCCTCTCCCCCGCCCCGATTTAAAGGAAACCGCCCCATTCAAAAACCAGGGTTCGGAAGACCGACCCACCGCGCTCCTCTCACAAGATCACTCCACGGCAGATTTCAAGAAGAAATGAGCGGATCCATCGTTTTGATTGCGCGGTTACTGGCGACGATTGCATTATACGGATTCCTCGCCTGGGCGTTCATATTTCTCTACAGGGAGATTCAACGCCAGGGCGCGGCGCTGTCGAACCGGCGCGTGCCGGGAATCAGCGTCATGGTCAAACAGCCCGGCGGCAGGGGCGCGTTGAAATATTTCAATCAAGCCGAAATCGCCATCGGGCGCGACCCCGGGTGCGACATTTCCCTCACAGACGACACCGTCTCAGCGCGACACGCCCACCTTACCTTTCACCACAACCAATGGTGGCTGGAAGACCTCGCCTCCACCAATGGGACGAGACTGAACGGACTGCCCGTCGAAACGCCGACCGTGATCACCTCCGGCGACGAGATCCAATGCGGAGGAGCGGGGTTGAACGTCAGCCTGTCCGAAAATGTGATCATCGAACCGACCCAAAGACTCGAAAAACAAAGACCGTCGAAACCGCAATGACCCACAGATCGCAAAACCGCCTCCTGGGGTGGGCGGCGGTCTTTTTATTTCTGCAATCCGTCGTTCTTACGCTTTCCCCGGCGGCGCGCGAGCGGAGTTGGAATGTGGACTATCGCGCCTCCCATTGGATCGGTTTTGCCGTATGGGGAGGATGCGCTTACCTCGTCCATCGCGCGCTCGAAAAGAATCTGCCGGAACACGACCCTTACATCTTCCCCGCCGCCGCCTTGCTAAGCGGCTGGGGTTTGCTGACCGTCTGGCGGCTCGATGAAGGATTCGGCTTGCGTCAGACGCTCTGGCTCGGCATTTCTTCCGCGATTCTCATTGCCGCATTGCGGCTGGAAAAAAACCTCGCCTTCCTCAAAAGCTTCAAATACATCTTCCTCGTCGGCGGCTTACTCATCACCGGCTTGACCCTGATCTTCGGAACGAACCCGCTCGGGGCGGGACCGCGTCTGTGGCTGGGCGTCGGCGGAATCTACTTCCAGCCGTCCGAACCGCTCAAGATTCTCCTCGTCATCTATCTTTCGGCATACCTGGCGGACCGCGCCAACATCCGCCTGACCTCCCTGCCAATGTTGGCGCCGACCGTCGCCGTCACCGGGCTGGCGTTGCTCCTCCTCTTCATCCAGCGCGATCTCGGCGCCGCCTCCATCTTCATTTTCATTTACACAATCTTTCTTTTTATCGCCGCCGGCAAACGCAGGATTCTCCTTACGACAGGGGCGTTATTGCTCGCCGTCCTGCTAATCGGATATTTTCTCGTGGACGTCATCCACGCCCGCGTGATCGGCTGGCTGAACCCGTGGGACGACCCCACCGGCAACTCCTACCAGATCATTCAATCGCTGCTGGCGGTTGCAAACGGCGGAGCGCTGGGAAGGGGATTGGGAATCGGAAGCCCGCTCCTGGTGCCGGTCTCGATCTCAGATTTCATCTACGCCGCAATCGCGGAGGAAGCGGGTCTTGCCGGGACTTTGGGCTTGATCTGCCTCATCTGGCTGATCCTCGCCCGGGGGTTGATCGTCGCCCAACGCGCGCCCGACAACTTCCGTAGATTCCTCGCCGCGGGCGTCGTCGCCTACCTCGGAGTGCAAAGCCTGCTCATCATCGGCGGCAACCTGCGCCTCCTGCCGTTGACAGGCGTTACCCTGCCCTTCGTTTCCTACGGCGGATCGTCCCTCCTCACTTCATTCATAGCCCTGTATCTTCTGCTCGCCATCAGCAACGTCGAAGACGCCGAACCCGCTTCCTTGAAAGACCAACGCCCATATTCCATCCTCGCCGGGATCTTCGCCCTGGGGCTGTTTGCCTGCGCTGTCGCCGGGGCATGGTGGGCAATCTACCGCGGCGACAGCCTGCTCGCGCGCACCGACAATGCGCGACGCGCCATCGCAGACCGCTATGTCCTGCGCGGCGAACTGGTGGACATCAACAACTCGCCGATCAACGTCACAACCGGCAAAAGCGGCGCATATTTACGGCAATATCTTTATCCCGGCCTCGCACCCGTTACTGGCTATACGCACCCTGTCTTTGGACAGGCTGGTATTGAAGCCAGCGTGGACGATTACCTGCGCGGCTTGAAGGGCAACCCCACCAGCCTCATTCTCTGGAACCAACTACTTTATGGGACTCCTCCCCCCGGCTTGGACGTGCGCCTCAGCCTCGATCTCTCCCTGCAAAAAACCGCGGATGAATTGCTCGCGCATCACACTGGCGCAATCATCTTGATGAACGCGGAGACCGGCGAGATATTGGTTATGGCTTCTCACCCGACTTATGACCCGAACAAACTCGACGACGAGGGCGATTCCCTGTCGCGCGATGAAAACTCGCCCTTGCTCAACCGCGCCACTCAGGGGCTTTACCCCGCCGGAGATGTTTTCCTTCCGTTTATTCTGGCGCAATTCGACGGGGAACTTCCCGGCGATTCCAACCTGCTCGCTTACTACAAAGAGTCGGGGTTGCTTCGCGCGCCTGCGATTGCGCTCCCGGTCGCGGAACGCGATTTTCCCAACGAACTCGAAGACCTGCGCGCGATTCCGTTGCAAGTCGTTCTTGCGGCGGCGGCGGTCAGCAACGAGGGCGTCATTCCGGCTCCGAGAATAGCGACTGCGGTCAATACGCTCGAGCAGGGGTGGATCGTGCTTCCGGCGTTGGACAATGCCAGGGAGGCGATCCCAGCCCGGGCGGCGAAAGAGGCGGCTCTTTCTTTCATCCATGCAGGCGATGCGTTTTGGAGTCACGCCGCGCGCGGTGTCATCGGCAAAACGACGGTCAATTGGCTCGTCGCCGGGACGCCCCCCGACTGGCAGGGCGCGCCGCTCGCGCTTGTGGTCGCGCTCGAAGACGACAGCCCCGCCGCCGCGACTCGCATCGGCGCAACCTTGATGAATGCGGTCTTGAACCGTTGAGGGAATCAAAAAGCCGGGCCTCGAGGCCCGGCTTTTTGATTCATTGGAATTACAACCCGTCGTCGCTGTCTTTGGCGCCGTAGCCGGGACCGGTCTTGAAGAAGTCGTAATGGGGTTTGATGTCGGGCGTAAAGTCCACTGTTTCGCCCGCGTCAAGCTGGCGGGTGGTCTCGAGCGCAATGTTTTTTCCGTGATGGTTGGTTCCTTCGTAGTGACCGGTTAACCCGACGGCGCTGATGTATTCGCCGCCTTTGGCGCTGTACGCCGAGGGAACTTCGTCTTCGGGGAAGATCGCGGCGAAGGGGCACTCCGGCACGCAGGCTCCGCAGTCAATGCAGGTGTCCGGGTCAATGTAGATCCAGGGCCATTCGTTCACAGGATAACCGGGGATCATGCATTCCACGGGGCAAACTTCGATACATCCGCGGTCGCGAACGCACAAACTGGTGATGATATGGGTCATGAAGATTCTCCTTGTGGGAAATTTTACAAACGAGGCGCGTTTATTATAACGTCCTTTGACCGAATGACAAGGCGTGAAGCCCCGCGTTTTTCGTTTCCATGAATCGCGGCGGCAAAGCCGTCTTACGCGGAAAATTTTGCGGCGACCGCATCCCAATTGACCACATTCCACCAGGCGGCGATGTAATCGGGGCGGCGGTTCTGGTAGTTCAGGTAATAGGCGTGCTCCCACACGTCAATGCCGAGGATCGGGGTCATGCCTTCGGACAGCGGCGAATCCTGGTTTGCGGTGGAGACGACCGCCAGCCCGCTTCCCTTTTTGACGAGCCACGCCCAGCCGGAGCCGAAGCGCGCCGCGGCGGATTTGGCGAATTCATCCTTGAAGGCGTCGAAGGATTTAAACGAAGCGTCTATCGCTTTTGCCAATTCGCCCTTCGGCGCGCCGCCGGCTTTGGGTCCCATCACCTCCCAGAACAGGTTGTGATTATAGGTTCCGCCGCCGTGATTGCGCACAACCATGCGAACGCTTTCGGGGACGGCGTTCAGGTCGCTGAGCATCGCTTCGAGCGATTTGCCAGCCAGTTCGGGGGTCTTCTCGACCGCGCCGTTCAGGTTGGTGATGTAGGCTTGGTGGTGTTTGGTGAGGTGGATTTCCATCGTGCGCGCGTCAATGTGCGGTTCGAGCGCGTCGTATGCGTATGCGAGTTTGGGAAGTTCGAATGTCATGATTAAATCTCCTTCGAGTGGGTTGATAATACGATGTTGCAATTCTATCCTGCCTGTTTTGATGGCGCAATATAAAAATTCCGTCCGATTCGACATGGTACACTAGCCCGGAATGGACTGGATATGCCGCTTACTTTAACCCCAAAAGACCGCGCAATGTTGAATGGCGACTTCGGACCCGGGACAAAAATGGCAATGTCCATCCTTGCGCGCATGGCGGAAGTAATTGACGCAAAGGAACTGCTGGATATTTCCGGCGCGCACATAGACAGCACGGTCTATATCGGCGACGCGGGTTTGGAGTTTGCCGAACGGCTGGCGAGACTCGGCGCAAAGGTAAGCGTGCCGACTTCATTGAATGTCAGCGGCGTGGACGAGCATCACTGGCAGGAGTGGGCTGTTCCCCCGGATTGGGCGCAAAAGGCGCGCAGGCAGATGATCGCATATCAAAGCATGGGCGCGGCGCCCACCTGGACGTGCGCCCCCTACCAGACCGGGATGAAACCGCGCTTCGGTCAGCAGATCGCGTGGGGCGAATCGAACGCCATCGTCTTCGCCAACTCGGTCATCGGCGCGCGCACGGAGCGTTACCCCGACCTGTTCGATATTTGTTGCGCCATTACAGGGCGCGCGCCCGCAACAGGATTGCACCTGACCGAAAACCGCAAGGGGCAGATTCTCTTTCGACTCGAAGGTATTTCGGAAGACTTGCAGCGCCGCGATGACTTTTACCCCGTCCTCGGAAACTTGATCGGTAAATTAACCCTGGATAAAATTCCCGTCATCGAAGGCGTAACCTTCACGCCCGACGAAGATCAATTGAAGTCGTTCGGCGCGGCGGCGGCTTCTTCGGGCGGAGTGGCTTTATTCCACATGGTTGGCGTCACGCCCGAAGCATCAACGTCGGAAGCGGCGTTTCAAGGGAACAAACCGCTTCGAGTCGTCGAAATCAATATGGAAGCGCTACGCGAGTCGCGCCGCGAACTAACCCACGCCGATGGCGACGAACTGCATCTGGTGGTGTTGGGAAGCCCTCATTTTTCCCTCGCCGAATACAAACGATTGGCGTCGCTTGTGGCTGGAAAAACAAAACACCCACAGGTGAAATTCCTCGTCACGTCCAGCCGCGCCATGACTCAACTTGCCGACCAAGCGGGCTTCGTTACCCCGGCGCGCGAGTTCGGGGCGCAGATCACGGTGGATACCTGCATCCTCACCTCGCCCATGCTGCCGGACGACGTACAATGTTTGATGACCAATTCCGCGAAGTTTGCCTACTATACGCCGGGGTTATTGAAGAAGAGAATCGCGTTTGGCAGTTTGGAAGACTGCGTGAATTCGGCTGTCGCGGGAAAAATCGTCAGGGACGAAGCGTTATGGAAATAAAGTCAAAATGACTGAAATAACCTTTCAAGGCAAAACCGTCGTCAAGGGAAAGGCGGAAGGGATTGCCCTTGTAAGCCGCGAGCCGCTTTCGTTTTGGGGCGGGTACGATTGGCAGACCGGCGAGATCATAGACCGGCGTCATCCGCTTTCAGGGCAAATCGCCAAAGGGCGCATCCTTGCCATTCCGTTCGCGCGCGGATCGTCCACGACGACGGCGGTATTGCTCGAAGCCATCCGCGCGGGGACGGCCCCCGCCGCAATTGTCGCCGCCGAGACGGATTTTTTCTTCGCGCTCGCTTCCGTCGTCGCCGACGAGTTGTACGCCGCCTCCCTGCCGCTGGTTACCCTGCGCGAAAACGATTTCGGAAAAATGGAATCAGGCGACGAAGTGAGATTGCTCGATAACGGAACTGTGATCGTGAGAAAACAAAACGCAAAGGAATAAACCGATGAAACTCCCCGCTCATTTACACCTCGACGAACGCGGCATCCCGTATGAGGCGAAAAGTTTCCCGCCCGATACCGAAAAAGGCGCGGCAAACGTCGCCAGAGTTTTGGGATTCCCCGAACGGCAGGCGGTCAAAACGCTCATCTTTCAAGTCGTGGATACGGGCGAGTGCGCGCTGGTGATGCTTGGCGGAGACCAGAACGCAATTTCAGGCAACTTGAAGAAAGCCATCGGCTCGCGCAATATCCGAATGGCTCCGCCCGAACAGGTCCAGGAAGCGACCGGGTATGTGATCGGTTCGATCCCCGCCTTTGGCTGGCAACCCGAAGGATTCCGCTCCTTTCTCGAAGCGACTCTGATGAACGAGCCGATTCTCGGCACAGGCGCGGGTCAATGGGGCGAGGAGATCATGATCACGCCCGAGAATTTGGTGAAGGCCAGCGGGGCGAGGGTTGTAAATTTGACGGTTAGGGAATAGAGATCGGTGATTGGAGATTGGAGATTGGAGATTGGAGATTAGAGATTGGAGATTAGAGATTAGAGATTGGTTGTTGGCGAGTGGAAATCCTGCCCTGAGCGTAGTCGAAGGGTGGAAAGTGAATTGTAAGCAGTAAAAAGCGGAGTTAAGATGGATGCAGAGATAAAAGCGTTGATCGAACATTTTAGTTTTGCGCCGCTGCCGGTCGAGGGGACGCTGTTTGTCAGCGCCTATCGCTCGGCGGAAAGCCTGCCAAACGGCAAGCCTTACGGGACGGGCATGATTGGAATGTACTGCCACGAGCCGAGAAGCGTTTCCTGTTTCCATAAGTTGACGATTGACGAGATGTGGCATTTCTATGGCGGCGATCCGCTGCGGCTGATTCTGCTATACCCGAATGGTTCGAGCCGTGACGTGATTTTGGGAAACAACCCATTGAAGGGACAATACGTGCAATTCGTAATCCCCGCCGGTGTATGGCAGGCGGGACATTGCATCGAAAGCGGGCGCTATTCCCTTTTCGGATGCACTCTCGCTCCCGGCTTCACGGGCGACATCTTCACAGGCGGCGTCCAGGCGGATTTGCTGAAAATGTATCCTGACAGGGAGAAGGATATTTTGGATTACGGCTTGACTGGCGGCGAAACCAAAATGCCCGATGGATTCGCCAATTGAGATTTTTTCATTGACGATATATTGTCAGACAGGTATAATTATCCTTCGGCATTATTAAATAAAGCAGGAGCATATCATGACAACACTCGACATCGCGCCCGCCGCGGCGATTGAACCCAAGACAAAATTAAGCGGCAAAGTTTTGAAGATCACATTAGCGGGGGCATTGGTGGACATAGGACAAAGCGTACCCGGCGTCCTTCACATTTCCCAGATCAGCGAATCGTCCGTCAATAAAGTGGAAGACGTCCTCAAGGAAGGGCAGGAAGTGACGGTTTGGGTCAAGCGTGTGCGCAACGACCGGGTCGAACTGACGATGGTCGAACCGCTCGCCTACGATTGGAAGGAGCTCAAGCCGGACATGGTCGTAAAAGGAAAAGTGACCCGCATCGAAACCTACGGCGCTTTCGTGGATTTCGGCGCGGAACGCCCGGGTTTGATCCACGTTAGCGAACTGTCTCACGGTTTCGTCAAATCCGCCGGCGCCGTCGTCAAGCAAGGCGACGAAGTGGAGGCAAAAGTTCTCGAGGTGGATCGCCGCAAACGCCAGATTCGCCTGAGCGTCAAGGCGTTGCAGGAGGCGATCGCCGCAGAGGAAGCCCCCGAACCCGTGGAACGCAAACCGAAAGGCAAGCGCAAGGGCGGAAAGAAGAGCGAAGAAAGTTATGAGATGGAGCAGGAAACGTCGAACGAACCTGAATTCACCGCAATGCAGGTCGCATGGCAGCAGGCTCTCGAAAAAGCAAACGGCAAGACCAAGATACGCGCAAAGTCTATCAAGACCACCTCGCAGGAGCAGGAAGACCTTTTCAGCAGCACGCTCGAGAAGCGCCTTCCCACCGGCGGTTAGAGCTAAACACGGAGCGGGCATTCTGCCCGCTCTTTTTATTTACTCACCTTACGCGCCCACCTTGCAACGCAAAGCGCCCACCTCGTACGGCAAGGTTCACCTTGCCTTGCAACGCAAAGTGAACTTTGCGGTACTGCGTAAGGTGAGTTATTTAATCAAATCGCCTTTTTGCAATTTGAGAATTGCGCTGCGCGTCGCCGCGTTTCAAATAATCCTCCATGAACGCATCCAGGTCGCCATCCAGGACGGACTGGGCGTTGCCGACTTGAAAATCGGCGCGGTGATCCTTGACCATCTGGTAGGGATGCAAAACATAGGAGCGGATCTGACTCCCCCACTCGGCTTTAGTGTATTCCCCGCGCAACACGGCGCGTTCCTCCTCTTTTTCGGCGCGTTTCAATTCGACGAGGCGAGCGCGCAGGATGCGCATGGCGAACTCGCGGTTCTGCGTCTGGGAGCGTTCATTCTGGCACGTCACCACGATCCCTGTGGGAATATGAGTCAACCGAACCGCAGTGGCGTTCTTCTGGACGTTCTGCCCGCCCGCGCCCGATGAGCGGAAAACGTCAATCTTCACATCGGCAGGGTTGATTTCCACATCCGCCTCGTCCATGCTGACCTGGGGCAGGACTTCGACCAGGGCAAACGAGGTGTGTCGGCGATGCGCCGCATCGAAGGGGGAGAGTCGCACAAGGCGATGAACGCCCTTTTCCGAGCGCAAAAAACCGAAGGCATATTGCCCGCCGACGGCGATCGTCGCGCTCTTGATGCCCGCCTCTTCGCCGGGGGTCGTATCTATGATTTCGGCTGAGAACCCGCGGCTTTCACACCAGCGCAGGTACATGCGCTGGAGCATCTCCGCCCAGTCCTGCGAGTCGGTGCCGCCCGCGCCGGCGTGAATGGCAAGGATCGCGTCGTCGTGGTCGAAAGGACCGGAGAGCATCGCGGCAAAGGAACGCTTTTCGGCTTCGCCTTCCAGTTTGGCGATCTCGGTTTCGAGTTCGGCGCGCAGGGATTCGTCGTTGAGTTTGGCAAGTTCGGTCAGGTCACGCGCCTGACGGTTGAGGGAATCCCACGCCTCCACTTCGGCGCGCAAGCCGGAGACGATCTTCATCGTCCGTTGGGCGGATGTGGAGTCGTTCCAAAAATCCGGCTCCCCAATCTCTTTTTCAAGTTGCGCCAGTTGATCCCGTTTTCCCGCCAGGTCAAAGACGCTCCAATAATTGTTGAATGGTTTCGTTTACGGCATTCAATCGTTGTAATAAGTCCTGCATGTTTACTCCTGGGGTTTTGGAAGGATTCCGTCCACAAAGGCTTCGGGGTCGAAGGGCGTGAGGTCTTCGGGTCTTTCGCCCAAACCGACGAACAGGATCGGCAGGTCGAGTTCGCGCCGGACGGCGAACGCCATTCCGCCTTTTGCGGAGGAATCGAGTTTGGTTAATATCACACCGGTGACGTTCACGGCGTCTTTGAAGGATCGGGCTTGCTGGAGCGCGTTCTGCCCGGTGGTCGCATCCAACACAAGCCAGACGTGATGCGGCGCCCCGGCCATTGCCTTGCCGACGACGCGATGCACCTTTTTCAATTCTTCCATTAAATTGAAGCGGGTGTGCAAACGTCCGGCGGTGTCTATCATGATGATGTCCGCCCCGCGGGCTGAACCAGCCTGGACGGCGCTGAACGCCACCGCGCCGGGGTCGCTTTCGGGAGCGCCCGCGATCACCTCGACGTTCAGCCGGTCGCCCCAGACCTGAAGTTGGTCCACCGCCGCAGCCCGGAAGGTATCCGCCGCGCCGAGCAGGATTTTCCTTCCCGAATCGCTGAATCGCGATGCGAGTTTTGCGATTGTTGTGGTCTTGCCGGAGCCGTTAACGCCGACAATCAGAATCACGGTCGGTTGATTCTCGAAGCGCGGTTCGGGGGGCGGCGCGAGCCGGGAGAGCAGTTCATGCCTCAGCGAAAAAAAAAGTTGATCGGAGCGAATCCAGCCTTCGGCGCGGGTGAGGCGTTTGAGTTCCTCCAGAATCGAGGATGCCGTTTCAACGCCCACATCCGCCTGGATCAATACAGTTTCGAGATCGTCCCAGGTTTCATTTGTGATTTCAGAGGCGCCGAGAATGGCTGCAATTTGCCCGAAGGCGGCTTTGCTTGTGCGGGAAAGTCCCTCTTTCCAGCGTGAGAAAACGCTCATGGGCGGCGATTATACTACGAGACAACGCGCGGGGGATTTTATGTTATACTTTTTCGGCTAAATATAAAAATTGAACACAGTTTTGAACAGAAGGAATAAGAATGCCCGCAGAACCTCAACATATTTCAGACGAAGAGTTCGACAAGGTGGTCATGCAGTCGCCGATTCCGGTGGTTGTGGATTTTTGGGCGCCGTGGTGCAACCCGTGCAAGATGATCGCGCCGACGCTCGATAAACTGGCAAATGAACTGGAAGGCAAACTGTTGATTGCAAAGATCAACACCGATGACCACGCGCAATGGATGCAGAAGTTCGGCATTCAGGGCATTCCGACGTTGTTGTTTGTCTTCAATGGCAAGGTGGTTCATCGGCAGGTGGGCGCGTTGCCCGAACGGATGCTGAGGGATGTCGTCAATCAGTTTTTGGAAGTCGCGGCGCAACAGGCGTAAAGGTTCTTGCGGAGTCGGGAATGAAACGACTGTTATTGATCGGCCTGGCGCTGGCCTTGACCGTCAGCGCGTGCCTCCCGGATCTCCCACAATCGCAAAACGGAGCCACTCCGTTCTCCGATGAGGATTTGCGGTTGACCGCCGCGGCGCTTTCCGAGCAAACTTTGCAGGCGTTGCCCACTCAATCGCCCCCGCCGAGCGAAACGCCCGTCATTCAAACCGGCACGCCGACGGCGACGCAACCGACGCCGACGGAAACGGTCAACCCGGTTTTGTTGACCCTTACGGCAACGCTCCTCGCGGGAACGCCGACGCCCGGAACCCAAACAACCGTCGCCGAAACAGCCGGGTCTGAGACCCCCGTTGCGGAAAGCCAGGATACCCAAACGCCTGGGGGCTTCCCGCAACCCGCGTACGTCGGAACCCAGCCTCCGTTCCTGCCGTCTGGCACGGTTCAATTCGCCAACAAGGCGGATGCGGATGTTTATGTTTCCCTGCGTTGTGTGACGAAGGGCGGGCATGTGACGATCCAGGAATATTCGGTGCGTAAAATTTTCTCGGCGGAAGCGCCGGCGGGCAATTATACGTACGTCGCCTGGGTGGGCGGCAGGCAGTTCGACGGCGGTTTCCAACTCTCGGAAGGCGGATTCGTCGTCATAACATTTTTCAAGAACAGAATCACTGTCAAGAAAGAGTGACGCGCTGTTCATTGGATGGATAAAAAAATTGGAGAGAAAGTAAAAATGATTAAAAAGATAATCCCTACTCTAGCTCTGCTCGCTGTAATTGTCACGGCATGTGGAGGCGGGCAGGCGGAACCTACGCTTTCGCCTGAGCAGGTGCAAGGCACGGCGATCTCCGCCGCGTTGACGATGGTGGCGGCGACCCAGGCGGCGGTTCCAACCAATACGCCGCTCCCGCCGACGGAAATGCCCTCCCCGACCCCTCTGCCGACGTTTACCGCCCTGCCGAGTCCCACACCGGATTTCGCGCTCCTGCCCACGGCGACCCTCGCCGCCGCAAGCAGCGGCGAGGATAACTGCCTTCACCCGATCAACCGGGGCGAGGCGGGCCCGACCTCCAACGTTCGTTTCGAGAATCAATCGGGCGGGGCGGTTTCTCTGTCCATCAACCTGCGGACCAATCTTTTCGGTCAATGCGGCGCGGAGACCTACATTCTCAAAGATAAAGAGAAATTGAACGTATTAATTCCCAAGGGCGAGTATTGGGCATGGGCGTGGATCACCTACCCGGACGGGGACACAAGCAACTCCACCGGCACTTTCGTCAACCGGGTTGGCGACAATCATACGTTCATTGTAATAATCCGCAAGGAAGTGATAATCGTCAAGTAAGCCCCGCACAAGAAAAAGCGCCGCGAAATTCGCGGCGCTTTTTTCATTCGACTTCGCGGCGAATCCTCGCCCCCAGGCTTCTCAATTTCTCGTCCACGCGCTCGTAACCCCGTTCGATCTGGGCGATATTCCTGATCTTGGATACGCCGTTTGCGGCAAGCGCGGCGAGCAACAACGCCATACCGGCGCGGATGTCGGGGCTTTCCAGATTTTCTCCATATAAAGGCGTCGGTCCCTGCACGAGACAGCGATAGGGGTCGCACAGGATGATGCGCGCGCCCATGCCGACGAGTTTATCGGTGAAATACATCCTGCCGGAGAACATCCAGTCGTGGAATAAAACGGAACCGGACGCCTGAGTCGCGACGATGATGGCGATGCTCGTCAGGTCGGTGGGAAAGGCGGGCCAGATGTTCGTTTTGATCTCCGGCACGGCTCCGTCGAGGTCGGAGGCGACAGTCAGTTTCTGATTCGCGGGGACGAGGATTGTGTCCCCTTCCGCCTCCCAATGCACGCCGAGGCGGCGGAAGACCTGCCCCACCATTTCGAGGTGTTCGACCCCGGCGTTATGGATTCGAATTGATCCCCGGGTGACGACCGCCGCGCCAATGTAACTAACAACCTCCAGCAGATCGGGGCCGATCGTGAACTCGCCGCCATGCAACCCCGGAACCCCGACGATCGTCAACGCATTCGAGCCGATACCCTCGATCTGCGCGCCGAGTATGTTCAAGAATTTGCATAATTCCTGAACATGCGGCTCGGATGCGGCGTTGCGGATGCGAGTGACGCCTTTTGCAAGCACAGCCGCCATGACGGCATTTTCCGTCGCGGTGACGCTGGCTTCGTCGAGCAATATATCCGCGCCGCGCAATCGGGATGTTTTGATGTCGAACACCCGCTCATAGGAGATATCCGCGCCTAATGCGCGCAGGGCGAGGATGTGCGTATCGAGTCGGCGGCGCCCGATTACGTCGCCGCCGGGGGGCGGGAGTTTCAACCCGCCGGCGCGGGCGAGGACGGGACCCGCAATGAGAACCGATGCCCGGATGCGGCGGCACAGGTCCGGGTCGAGATGCGAAGCGGTCAACTCCTTCGTAGTAATCCGCCAGACGCGCTCATCCAATTCCTCGACGACGGCGCCGAGGCTTTCGATCAACTGCCGCATTACTAGCACATCTCGAATCTGTGGGACGTTGCGCAACGTGACCGGTTCGTCCGTCAATAAACAGGCCGCAAGCAACGGCAGAGCCGCGTTCTTGTTCCCGGATGGGACGACGTCGCCGTTCAGCGGCAACCCGCCCTCGATGACAAATTCTTCCATGGTTAGAACTCCTCGTCTTTCTGTCGTATCGCGTTATGCGCCGCCGAGGACGGCGGCTTTTGTACTTTTCCAAAATAACCGAGCAATCCCGTTTGGGCATTTTTTTTAAAGCGGATGCCGCGAATTGGGCGGATGTACGCGAAAAGTTCGCGTGTCTTTCAAAATTGTAATGGCGTTCTTGCTTCCCTGCCATTCACATTGCAATCCGCCGACATGACGCGGGGGGATAAGCAAACCCGGAAAATTGGAATTATAATGATTTCATGATGTTTGAACTCACCCTTCCCATCCTCGCCGGGTGGATCGCAGGCTGGATCGTAAATTATCTCGCAGATGTCCTCCCCATAACGAGACGACTCGACAAACCCGCCTGCCGGCAGTGCGGCGTTTCGTTTTCGTGGGCGGCCTATCTGTCTTTTCGACGCTGCCCGGATGGGCACGGTCGCTCTCCCAGACTCTGGCTGGTTCAAATTGCAATAACTGCGATGAGCGTTTACGCCTTTCTTAACCCGCCTTTGAAAATCGGGTATTGGGCGGGGATGGTTCTCCTGGCTTATTTCGGCGTCGTCTTTGTGATTGATGTGGAACACCGCCTGATCATGCACCCCACCAGCGTCTTCGGCGCGCTCCTCGCCCTGACGCTCGGCATATATTCGCATGGGCTGGCGGCCACACTGTCGGGCGGGCTTGCCGGGTTTCTCATCCTCATTACATTCTACTTATTCGGGATTCTCTTTACCAAAATGCGCGAAAAGCAGATGAAGATGAAGGGGCTTGAACCCGACGACGAAGAAGCCTTTGGGCAGGGAGACGTCATCCTGGCGACCATATTGGGCTTCCTGATCGGGTGGCCTCTAATCTGGTTCGCCGTTATAGTCGGCATATTCCTGGCGGGAGGCATCAGCGTTCTACTGGTGGCAAGCTGGGTCATCCGGCGTCAATTCAAAGCCAACGCCCTGATGAACTTCATCCCTCTGGGACCTTATTACATCCTCGGCGCGGCGCTGGTCGTTTACTTCCCCGATATTTTGAGAGCGCTCCTTCCCGGTTGACGCAACAAACCCCAATGGCAAATTCCGATCAGAAGCCCCCCGCCAAGCAAGGCAAAAAATCTCCGCCGGGCCAAGCCATGGTCGAGTTCATGCTCGTCCTGCCGGTGATGATCGTCCTGATGTACGGCATTGTAGAGGTCTCGCGCCTGGTCTTCATCTTCGCTTCAGTGTCGAACGCATCGCGCCAGGCGGCGCGTTACGGCGCGGGTAGCGGCGAACCCAACACCGGCGTCGCTTACTTCCAGGACTGCGACGGCATCCGCGATACTGCCAACCGCTCCGCCATCCTGACCGAATTCAACGAGATCAACATTACCTACGACCGCGGCGTGACCGAGGACGGCGAACAGATCCCGATCCTCGACATTGACCCAAGCCCCGACGCGGACACCTGCCCGATAGGCGACAACGTCATCCGCAACGGCGACCGCATCATCGTGCAGGTATCGGCTTCCTACGAACCGATTCTGGAAATCGGAAACATCGAGCCGCTGGAGATCGTCTCGGCAAACGCGCGCACCTTTCTGATTTCCGTCCCCATCTTCGGCTCCGCCTTCCCAACCGGGTTCAAAGCCGAAACCGCCACCCCCTCCCGCGTGCCGACGCGGACGCCGGACGAAAACGCGACTCCAACCGAACCGCCGACTTCCGTTCCAACTTCCAACCTCACGTTCGAAGCCTATCTCACGCAATTCCCGCGCACACCCACAAACACCCTGCCGCCGACGTTGACCTTCACGCCCTCCGCCACGCCCACCGCGTCGCAAGTCCCGCCCCCAACCGCCACCGCGATCCTATGCACAGGCGATTACAACGTCGGTCATGGAGCGCTGGAGTTCGAGGACAACATCATGCGCATGGAGATCTTCAACAATACCGGGCATACGCTCACCGCCGCCTCGGTGTATGTGGAATGGAATCACGATACGGGCGGGAATCCCTCCCTGCGGCTTCAACAAATCCTGCTCGCGGGTCAAGCCTGGACCGGAGACCTCTTCTCCCCATCGGCATTTGTCCCCGCCTATTACCCGTTCATCCCCACCGGCGCCTCCGCCATCGAGTTTTACTTCGACCAGAACTATGCCTTCCAGGACGGCGCCGAACGGATCGTCGTCACCATCGGCAATCCTGGATGCGTGAACTACCCGGTCGATTCGAGGAAATAGCCATGCGCTATGTCGCAAGAACGGCTGCGCGCCCGGGGGCCCCCGGCGAAAGAGGGCAAAGCCTGGTCGAACTGGCTGTCGCCCTGCCGGTCATCCTGCTCATCCTCCTGGGATCGCTCGACTTTGGGATGGCGTTATTCTCCTATTCCATCATCAGAGACGCCGCGCAGGAGGGCGCGTTGTACGCCTCCATCAACCCCGGCAACCGCGAACAGATCGAAAGCCGCGCCCGCAACATCCTGCCGCGCGAAGACGACGAGGGCATCTTTTCATCGCCGCTCGATCTCAGGGACACCGATAAAGTCAACGTGGAGATCATCGTCAAGGGGCGGGAATGTGAAGGCGTGACGCGCGGAACAGCCAACTACATTCAAGTGCGCGTCACCTACCTTTACCCCATCCTCATGCCGTTCACGAGCAACATCATCGGCTCGGATACGATCCGGTTGCGCGCCGCCGCCTCGAACGTCATCCTCCAGCCGCCATGCAAATAATGAAATCCCTTACCCGCAGGTATCCTTCAACCCGCCGCGAACGGGGGCAGGCGATGATCCTGATCGTCTTCGGCATCATCGGCTTGATCGGCGCCGCCGCGCTCGCCGTGGACGGCACGAACGCCTTCATTGACAGCCGCCGCGCCGACACCGCCGCCTCCGCCGCCGCGCTGACAGCCGCCCTGACCCGCATCGAAGGCGGAGACTGGCGCGCCGCCGCGCTCGCCGCCGCCGCCGCGAACGGATACGACAACAACGGCGTCTCCAACACCGTCGAATTGAACACGCCTCCGCTTGAAGGTCCCTACGCCGGAAATTCGGAATACATCGAAGTGATTCTCACCTCTCACCTGCGCACTTACTTCGGCGTAGTCGTTGGAATCCCGACCGTCACCAGCGTTGCGCGCGCCATCGCGCAATCGAAGCCCTCGGAAATGGGCGAAATGTTCCCCGGCTACGCGCTGGTCAGTCTCGCGCCGAAATCGAAATGCGAGGTTCACCGCGCCTTCTCGATCCATAGCGAAGCCACCATCAACCTGTACGGCGGCGGCATCTTCGTCAACTCGAACAACCCCAACTGCGCCCTGATGTCGTACGGAAGCGGCAGCATCCGCATCCGCGACGCCAGCCGCATCACCGTGGTCGGCGGCGCGGACATCCAAAAGCCAAAACTCATCACGCCCTTTCCGGTGGACGAAGGCAAGGCGCCCATTCCGTATCCCCCGCCCTATAAACTGCCGCAAGTCGGATGCGGCTCGAAGGTGGCAACCCCCGATTTCGAAAGCGGGACGATGACGCCCGGCGTTTACGAAGACGGCGTTTTCCCGCCGGAGGGGATCAAATACCTCGAACCCGGCGCATACTGCCTCCGGGACGATTTCATCCTCAAAGAAGGGCAATTCCTCGAGGGAAAGAGCGTCACCTTCGTGATGGAAGACGGAAACATCCGCTTCAGCGGTTACGCGGAGTTCGACCTGAGCGCGCCGACGAGCGGACGTAATGACGGTTTGCTGATTTACATGCCCAGCGACAATTGGGGCATCATCAACCTGAACGGCAGCGACACTTCCGTAATGCGCGGGACCGTCCTTGCCCTGCACGGCGCCTTGCGCATCAACGGGCTGGACGCCCTCAAGGGCGGCGCCTATCACAGCCAGATGATCGCCTACACCATCGAAGTCAACAGCACGGACAATATCGAAATCCAATACAAGGACGAAGACAACTGGGATACCCTCACCATGCCCGAGGTGATCCTGATCAAATAGGTTCGCCGCCCGCCCAGCCGAATCCCAGTCCAAATAACATTACAGCGCAAGGTCGCGCTCAAAGCCGCCGCCCTGCGCAAAGCCCTCTGTAGGCGGTCGCGCGTCACACGGCAAGCCCGGCGCCGAGGACGGCGCTGGGAGCAACTTTGAAACGCCCCTCCGACCAATAACGCTTACAGAAATGAAAGTATTGCAATTTTTTTGCATATTGTTGCCGATTGAGAAGTGATATATAATCGAACGAAAAGGCTTCTGGCTGGCGATCTCGAACATCATCCCCGACAAATTCAAACTGACAGGTCGTTTTCAGCGCGGTGGGCGTCGCCCGCCTTATTCGAGCCGGAGAGACGGTAATGACTGGATCGCGCATCGGAAAGAATCCCAATATTGAACCCAAACGGCTGCGCCGTAACGGGCAGAGCATGGTGGAGTTTGCCATCACCCTGCCTATTATCATCCTGCTGTTCACCGGGATGGTCGAGTTTGGGTTCATGCTCAACACCTATCTTTCGGTGCAAGACGCAGTGCGCGCGACGGCGCGCCGGTTCAGCACGGTGAACCCCTCGTTGGATGAAAATGACGGAAATGCCGATCTGCTTTTTTTCGACAACGCCGCCGAGTATGCCATTGACCTACTCGCCCCCGCAGGCGACCCGCAATCGCGGCAAATCGTGCTGGAAGACGGGCGTGATAACATCCTCATATCCCTTATCGGGGTCGAGGTGGACGAGGACACCGACCCCGTTTCGGTTGTTTCCGTAACGCGCCATTCCGAGGGTGAATACTACAGGTATTTCGACCAAGAATCTTCCACCAACCCGCCTACCGCCTACTCCGACTCCAGCATTGAAGCCTTTTTGACCGCAAACGGCGCCGAACCGTCCGATTCAGGGTTGCTGATCGTCGAAATCTATTATGGTTACGAAGGCACCCTGAACCTGCCGTGGACGCAACCGTTTTTTTCCCCGGATGATCCCGCCATGCTGTATGTCTCAGCCGTCATGCCGACCATTTATACAAAACCTTTAGACCAAGCCATCCCGTGAAGAGATATAGACTATGAAACAGTCCAGCGAGAAAATTCGTTCAAGAAGGTCGGAACGCGGACAGGCGATCGTATTGATCGCGGCCGGGTTCATTGGGCTTGTCGCCATGGTCGGGCTGGTAACCGACACAGGCTTGGTGTTGATCGAATACGGGAAGCTCAAGCGCAGCGTCGACTCAGCCGCAGTCGCGGCCGCCCAGGAATTCCGGCCGGACCCGGATACGGGCAACTTGAACATGGATGCAATGGTAAACGCCGCCCGTAGTTTCCTGCTGATCAACCAGATCGAAAACGTCAGGGACGTCGTCATCCATACCTGCGAGGATACCGGCGAAGACCGCCCGGACTTGTGCAACCCCGACCCGGAAGGCAACCCGATCGCAAACAGAAAACTGGTGGAAGTGACCGCCAAGTCGGACGTGGGGTTGGCTTTCCTGCGGGTTCTTGGAATTAACAGCGTGGAACTCACAGTCACCTCCATCGGCGAAGCATCCACCATTGATCTTGTTTTATTGATAGACACCTCCGGCTCCATGGCTTACGAGACCAGCGGAGCGCTCAACGGGGCGGACCCCGGCGACGACCCCCGGATATGCAACGCCGCCCAGGCAGACTCGGACTTGGACGGCGACCTGGACCCGGGTACCTGCCAGCCGATGAGAGCGGTCCAGAATGTAGCCCTTGACTTCGTAGACTCTCTGATCTATTTTGGTTATGACAGGGTTTCAATCATTACGATGACCCAGCAAGCCGCAGATATATCGGACGCTGTCGAGCGCGACCCGACCGTAGTGTTGCCCCTCGAGTTTGACGAAAACTCCATTCTTTTTCACCTCGATAACTTGAAAGTTTTCCAACCCCGCATTTGCGATGGCTCGAACCTTCCCGGCGAATGTTTACAATATATAAGCGGCACATACAACAAGCCATATTGTGAAATCTATGAAAGCGCCATCGGACATTCCGACCCCGGGGTAAGGGCAACCGCCGATCCGTCCTCCTGTCCTTCCAGTAATATCGGCGGCATGCTTGCGCTGGCGCAAAACGTCTTTTCCGGCACTGCAAGCCCGGACCCAAACAGTCAACCGCGTGCGGATTCCCTGTGGGTGACGGTGTTGCTCGCCAGCGGTCCGGCAAACGCAAGCACCCCCAGCCCCGCCGATGTTGACGATTATCCGTACGGTTATTGCCCGCAAAACACCTGGTTGTTCTTCCTCATGCCGGATCCGAAACCGAAATGGTGCCGCGACGCTTATCCCAGTAATGAAAGAAGCGCCGCTTCTCCGCTGGTTTCCTACGAAAACCCGATCAGTCATGAACTGATGGATATTTCAGAATACGATGCGGAAGACTACGCTCGCGACATGGCAGACGGTCTGGCTGCCCTTAAAACCAGAACCGGCGTTACAATCTACACGATCGGTTTGGGCGAAAATGTGGGAACTATCCAAGCAAACGGTTCCCCGGCAGTCACCTGTGAGGTGGAGGTAGTGGATGCCATGGGCGTGGTTTCCACCCGCCAATGCGGAGAGGCGGAATATCTGTTGAGCTACATCGCGCGGGACGCTGGCGACGCATGGCTTCCAACAATCAATCACGGCGACTATTTCTATGCGCCGACCGACGCTTACCTGCGCAATATCTTCGAGATCATCGCGCAAAACATCGCGACAAAAATCTCCCAGTAACGGAAACCGACGGTTTCGTTGATCTTTATGGAGTTATCCTTATGACCCGAGCAGGCTTTCTGAAATTTCCACGCCAAAAAAAGGCGCAAGCCATGGTGGAATTCGCCCTGATCATCCCCATCCTCCTGCTCGTCCTGGTGGGGTTGATCGAATTTGGGCGTTTGTTCTACGCCTGGTTGATCATTGAAAACTCGACGCGCTTCGGCATCCGCTATGCCACAGCGGGAACCGTAGACAGAGACACCTACTGCGTCCCTGCCTTAGACGACACTCCCTGCTACGAAGACAATGCAGAGGCGGAGATCAACGCGGCAAGGCTGCCGTCCATCATAGACGAAACAAGGCGGGTTATTTTGGGGTTTTATTACGACGAGGAGTTGTTGCAATCGGAGAATCAATATCTGAACATCACCGTTTGCGCGGGTCACGAGAATAATGCGGTAAGCGACCAGATAGGTTTGTACTTTACACGCCCGCAAATGGGAAGTTTGACAAAATACGCCCAATGCACGGAACTGGGCGGCGGATCGGGCGGATACGCCGGCGGACCGGGCGATCTCGTCGTCGTCGCCGCGGACTATAACTTTACCTTCATGGTTCTGCCTCTGTTTGGCGTTCAACCGGAAATGATCCATCTCGCCTCCTATCGCGTCGGGCGGAATGAAACCTTCGAAAGGGCGGAAGTTCAAGACTTTCCACCGCCCAACCCCGGCGGCGGCGGCGGCGGGTTTGTGTATTACTCGCCTACGGCGACTCAAACGCCTTCCCATACGCCCACAAACACATTCACGCCTACAAATACGCCGACGCGCACGCCGACGCGCACGCCGACCGTCACGCGCACGCCGACCATCACCCGCACGCCGACCGTCACGCGCACGCCCAGCCATACCCCCACCCCGACCAACACGCCGCTCCCGTCGTGCAGTCTCATTTTCATCAACCGCACCCGCTTCAACGGGGATAATTTCGAGGCGCGCGTTCGGAACAATAACCAAGCCACGGCCTACTTGATCAGTTCCACGCTCACCTGGTCGCCTTCCCCGCTCGGCGGCGGCAAGTACATGGACTATGTGGAATTCGACGACAACCGGTATTACAACCCGCCCGGAACCAGCGGGGCGGGCATCACCATCTCGCCGCAGACCACGACCGCTTCCTCCGGAACATTGCCTCTGACAGGCAGCGGCAATCAAGCCACCTGGGAGGCGGACAGCAGCAATTCGAGCTGGGCAGGCGTTTGGAGCGTCAGCTTGACGTTCGACTTCCCCGGCTGGGGCACATGCACCGTGTCGAGCAGCATCAACAACTACACGCCCACGCCAACCCTCAGCCGCACGCCGACGCGCACGCCGACCATCACGCGCACGCCAACCATCACGCGCACGCCGACCATCACGCGCACGCCGACCATCACATTCACGCCGTCGAGGACGCCGACAAGGACGAACACGCCGACACGCACACTCTCGCCCACGCCCTCCAACACGCCGACGCGCACGCTCTCGCCCACGCCCTCCAGAACGCCGACGCGCACGCCAACGCGCACGCCGACGGTCGTCACGCCAACGCCGACGCGCACGCCGACGCCGACCTTCACCCCGGTTTGTACGGACTGTTAAACGGGTTGAAAAAAAGCCCGACCAAGAAAAGGCAAACAAACGCCAGCCCGCGGGCTGGCGTTTGTTGTATCTTCTCGAAAAAAAAGACATTATTTCTTGGACGCAGACAAGCGCGGAAAACGCGGATTTTCTGCTCTTTTATCAGCGTAAATCCGCATTCATCTGCGTCCGACAAAAGAACTTTGACTTATACAGATATTGCTTTGCGTTTTGAGCAGTTCGAAAAATCTTCGGGACTCATGTGTAAAAAATGCGTCGTCGCCTTGGACACGGATTTCACGGACAACCCGGACAAAACACGGATTTTTTGAATTCCTTCCGTGAGATTCCGTGAAATCCGTCTTATCCGTGTACCGAATCACGGCAAGTCCTAAAGACCTTCGTTTAATATCGAGAAGATGCAGTTTGTTTACGGTATAATCCGCCCGTCGTTTGAAAGGAGGCTTGCACAAAAAAATCCATACCGGGAAAGACAGCGCATGGACCCCGCAGATCGCGGGGTTGACGAGGATGAAGGTTCTCCATTGCAAAATGGAGCTAAAGACGCCGCGGCGTCTGAAAATCGAAAGATCAGCGGAAGCCTTCCGGGTCCGCCGCGACCCGTCCATCTTTCCCTCCAAAGTTGAAACCTTGATTGCAAAGCCCGCGGGCGACCGCGGAGTCAAAGGTCAAGGCGCGGAAAAAACTCACGAGACGGGCAATCAGGCGTCGGTTAAGTCCGAAGCGTCTGGTCTTCGTCTCGCAAACAAAACTGGAGGAATCCCATCATGTGTGGAATTGTCGGCTATGTCGGTCCGAAGGATGCGACCCCGATCATCATCAACGGCCTGAAGCGCCTCGAGTATCGCGGATACGACTCCGCGGGCGTTGCCGTCATCAAGGAAAATCAAATCGAAGTCCGCAGGGATGCGGGTAAGTTGCAGCAATTGGTGGACCTGGTCGCCAGGTCGCCGCTCGAGGGCGCGCCGGGGATCGGGCATACGCGCTGGGCGACTCACGGCGCGCCGTCCGCCCGCAATGCGCATCCGCACGTGGGGAACAGCGGCAAACTGGTGGTGGTGCATAACGGCATCGTGGAAAATTTTCTGGAGTTGAAGGACGAACTCGGCTCGGAGGGCGTGACGTTCAATTCGGAAACCGACACCGAGACCATCGTCCACCTGGCGGAACACCACAAGGCGACAGGCATTTCGTTCGAAGAAGCCGCGCGGCGCACATTCAAGCAGATCGAAGGCGCGAATGTAGTGCTGTTGCTTTCGACGGACGAGCCGGATAAGATCATCGCGGCGCGGATCGGCAACGCGGGCGGCGTGGTGGTGGGGCTGGGCGAAGGCGAAAATTATCTCGCCTCCGACATCCCCGCGATTTTGGAGCACACCCGCCGCATGATCTTCCTCGAGTCGCGCCAGATGGTGGTTGTGACCAAAGACAGCGCGCGCATCGAATCGCTCGACGGTGTGGAAATAAAACCGGAGGTGCATACGATTGCGTTCGACGCGGTTTCGGCGGAAAAAGGCGAGTACCGCCATTTTATGCAGAAGGAAATCCATGAGCAGGTGCGCGCGTTGACCGACACCCTCGCCGGGCGCGTGGATTTTAAGGAGGGACGCATCCGCCTGCCAGAGTTGAACCTGACGCCCGAGCTGGCGAAGCGAATTCAGCGTATTTATATTACGGCTTGCGGCACGGCGGCATACGCGGGCATGGTCGGCAAGTACCTCATCGAAAAGATCGCCCGCGTGCCGGTGGAGGTGGTCATCGGCTCGGAGTTCCGCTACAGCGATCCGATCGTGGACGATCGCACAGTCGTGCTTGCGATCAGCCAATCGGGCGAAACGGCGGATACGCTTGCCGCGATGGAAGAAGGGCGCAAAAAGGGCGCGATCGTGTGGAGCATCGTCAACGCCATCGGCTCGCAAGCCATGCGCGTGGCGGACGGATTTATCTCGATGCAAACGGGGCCCGAGATCGGCGTCGCTTCGACCAAAGCCTTTACCGCCCCGCTGGTGGATCAATATATGCTGGCGATCCTGCTGGCAGATTTGCGCGGCGTGATTGACGAAAACACCCGCCGCGAACTGGTCGCCGACCTGCGCCTCGTGCCGGACATCGCCGGGCGCGTCATGGACACCGAAGCCGAAGTGGAAAAGGTGGCGCACGCGCTCAAGGACATCAAAGGCTGCCTGTATCTGGGACGCGGCATCAACATGCCCATCGCCTACGAGGGCGCGTTGAAATTGAAGGAGATTTCATATATTCATGCCGAGGGCTACCCCGCCGGCGAGATGAAGCACGGTCCCATTGCGCTGATTGACGAAGAAATGCCCGTGCTGTGCATTGCCCCCAAAGACCCCTGGCACGAGAAGATGATCTCGCAGATCCAGCAGGCAAAGGCGCGCGGCGGCATGGTCGTCGCCGTCGCCACCGAGGGCGACGAGCTCGTCAAAAACATGGCAGACCATGTGTTGTGGATCCCCGACGCGCCGTGGATGCTCTCGCCCGTGGCGACCGTTTTGCCGTTGCAAATGCTGGCGTATCACATCGCCGCCATCCGAGGGTTGGATGTGGATCAACCGAGGAACCTGGCAAAGAGCGTGACGGTGGAATAACAGTAGGGGCGACCAATCATGCAAGGCGCTGTTGCGCCAAAGCAGGGTCGCCCTGTGAATTTAACGCAAAGCCGCCAGGTCGCAAAGATTCAAGGGTTTTCCTTTGCGTCTTTGCGACCTGGCGTTAAGAATTTCATTCGCTAAACGCGTAAATTCTTTTCCGCGTTTAGCATAGTTCGCACGACTCGCCCGCGAAACCTAATTTCGAGGCGAGTCGTGTCTTTATTCTCCCATTGCAACCGCCATCACATCGTAATACGTTCCCGCCCCAAAACCGTCGAACAAAATATGGTCGCCAAGGTTGATTTCCGGCAGTTTGCGCAGGAAGGCAATGATATTCGACGCCGCGCTGACGTTGCCGAAGTCGCTCAGCAGCCAGGGCATGGGGAATTCGACGCCCAATTTGGAAAGATGTTTGGCTTTGAGGGCATTGATCTTGTAATTGGCGTGATGCACGATGCCCATTGTGATGGATTTTCCGGTCTCTCCCATCCGCTCCATAAGAGATTGGTATTCGCGGTAGACGTCCTCCACCACCTGCACGCCGTTTCGGACGAACAACTTCACCATGCCCATCAAGCCCGCCATCTCGACCGATTCGCCGTTGCGGGGTTCGTTCATCAGCCCGGCGATCCGCACTTCGTTTTCCAGTTCGCGGGTAACGTCCAACAACGAGGCCTCCGCTTTCAAGCCGGAATGTGGGTACTCCATCTTGACCGCCAGCAATCCTTCCGCGTCGTAGGTTTCATAACTTTTCCCGACCAGGAAGCGCATCGTCTCGCCGGGGATCACGCCGATGGCGCCCATGCCGTTCCCGAACAATTGAAGGGCGTTCTTGTCCGTGGTGCGGCAGGTGATGCGACTCAAGCCTTCGATGCCGCCAACCAGAACCTTTTTGCCGCGCAGATGCTCCGCGATGTTCAACCCTCCGGGTTGGGAAAGGACTGGGTTGAGCGCCAGGTGCAGGGCGCCCATAGAGCCGTCGCAGGCTTTATGGACGGACACCTTCAAAGCCGATTCAGGGATCCCGGCCATGCGCGAGATTTGCCGGATGTAGTCCAATGAGATCGGTCCGGTCATGCCGATCAGCACGCCCGCGATCTCAGCCGCATCCCAGCCGCAGGTCTCGATGGTTTTCTTCAACAGGCGCGCGCCAACCTCCAACTCCAGTCGCATGTCGTCAGCCTGGTTGAGTTTTGGAACATGCTGGCGATAATTGAAACCGAGTTCCGCCAGATTCAAAACATCGTCCGCCTCCAAATGCCTGCCGTTGCGTTCCGCGATAAAAGACGGCAGGGCTTCGTTGCCATAACTCTGCCCCCACGAACCGTAAACGCCTCCGATCCCAAGCCGGGGGTTGAATACTCCTTCCAAACCGAGCGGCACGCCGGGACCCACCGGAATGACGGACTTCTCGACATTGGGGCGCTCGTAAAACGAGGATGGAACAGGCATATCAGGCATGGAAATCGCTCCTTTGGGGGTAGGAACACCTTTCAGCCAAAAAAGATTTGGGCGCGGCTCGTTGGCGAAGCGGCGCAGGAAAAATCTTCCAAGCGATTCTTCAGGCAATTTCGAATACAAAAGGGCACGAGCCCTGAATCGATTCGCCGCGTCGAATCGGAGTCACCTTTCGCGCGACGGCGTTTTTTAACAGGGCTTCATCCATTTTACAGAGTTCCGGGCGCGCGGCGGCCGCCTTTGCGTAGGGACAACGCCCAAAGGTCACGCGCGGTCCGCCCGCCCCCGCCTCCCAGCGGGCTTGATAATGCATCTCGTTCAATTTTTCGACGAGCAATGTCAGACGCTTATTGATGGAGTAGTTTGCAAATTGTTTCTCATCCAAAAGATGATGAGCCGTCGCTTCCATGCTGACCTTTGAGCCTGTCTGCGCCAAAAGAGCCTGAACCAACGCCGGAAAGTTGTCTCCCAACGCCGCCTGCGAGAGCGAATACAGTTTCTCGGGCCTGCCCCTCCCCTGGCGGTTGCGGGCGACGCTCGTCTCCACACGCCCATCCGAACACAACACCGATAAATGATGCCGCGCGTTCGGCGCGGAAAGTTTCAACGCGCGCGCAATCTCCCGCGCCGACGCTGAACGGGTCTTTTTGAGGTGGGCGAGAATTTTTTGACGGGAGGTTGTCATAATCTCTTGCGCCAATGGGCGAGCCCGCTTGAGCGGGCTTCGTAGGAAGAGCGCGGGGGTTCATCCCCGCGCGGATCTGCAGTGGAGGAAAAACTCCCAGAAAACCGAAACAAGCCCAAGTACGGGTAAGAAGCGGGGAGTGTCACCAGTTGGAAGTGATTATACTCACCTTTCCATTTTTACAAATATATTTTTACATAATTCCGTTGACGTATCCCGCCCAAATGCTATAATCGGCAAGGTTTTCCGCTGATGACCCTAACCTGGGAATCCACTTACGCCATCGCGCTCGAACTTCGCCGCAAATATCGCGATATAAATCTCGAAGAAGTAACGCTGGGGCAAATCTACAAATGGACGCTCGAACTGCCGGACTTCGAAGACGACCCGGCTCTCGCGAACGACGACATTCTTTACGCAATCTATCAGGACTGGTACGAGGAGCAACTATATGGAAGAAAATAAATACGAAGGGCTGAACCTCCCGAACTACAACATTCCGGAGGACATTCAGAATGTGGTCTCGATCACCACCCTGGACCGCCTCTACAACTGGGGGCGGCGCTGGTCGGTCTGGCCGCTGATGTTTGGGCTGGCGTGTTGCGCCATCGAAATGATCGCCGCGCAAGCCTCGCGTTACGACATGGCGCGCTTCGGCATGGAAGTCATGCGCCCCACCCCGCGCCAGGCGGATATGATGCTGGTCTCCGGCACGGTGACGAAGAAAATGCTGCCCGCGCTCATCCGCCTGTATAACCAGATGCCCGAACCGAAATACGTCGTGGCAATGGGCGCCTGCGCCTCCAGCGGCGGCCCGTTCAAGGAAGGATACAACGTCGTCGCGGGAATTGACAAATTCCTGCCGGTGGACGTGTACATCCCCGGCTGTCCGCCCACCCCGCAGGCATTGCTGGCCGGGATGATCAAACTGCAGGAAAAAATTGACAAACAATCCCTCAAAAAGGCGCGCTGGTACGACGGCAAAAAGGAAGACGCCAACTACGTCCCCATGCCCATCCTCGGACCGGATTTGATTGACGTGCGCCGCGATGCGGAATTCAAAACCGTCGTCGCTCAAAAGGAAGGCGTCGCATGACCGCCCCAACTTTGGATACTTCGACTCAACTGGGCGAAAGTTTGACAGCCCGCTTCCCGGAGGCTCTCTCCGCCGACGCCCGCCCCGGCTTTTCCGGCTTCATCGTCAAAAAAGAAAACCTCGTCGAGGTCGCAACCGCCCTGCGCGACGACTTCGGCTTTGACCTGCTCTCCAGCGTCACCGGCGTAGACTATCCCGCCGAGAATAAAATGGAAATCGTCTATCATGCCTACCGCACCGCCGGGGGCCCGGGCATTGTCTTCAAGACCCAGGCGGAACGCGCCGACCCCATCGAAATTCCTTCGCTCTACGACATTTGGAACGGCGCGGATTTTCAGGAGCGCGAGATTTGGGATCTGCTCGGCGTGCGCTTCACCGGGCACCCCGACCTGCGCCGCATTTTGATGTGGGAGGGATTCGAAGGGCATCCGCTCCGCAAGGATTGGCAGGAAGCATTTTTTGAAGAGGAGCACAAACCTTTCAAAAGCCGCTGGCCCGAAGGGCGGCACGTGTACGCCGAGTTTAAAAATCCCTTCCGCGATAATGTAAAACTACCGGCGGGTTTCAACCTTGACGACTACAAACCCCAGACCGAAGCCGATCTCTACCTCTCGCTTGAACGCTCCGGGTTACAGAAAGCCGAGGGCGATCTTGGCTCCGACCATGTCATCGTCAACATGGGGCCGCACCACCCCTCCACGCACGGCGTCCTGCGCGTGGCCGTTCAACTGGACGGCGAGACCATCACCAGCCTTAAGCCCGTGTTAGGGTATCTGCACCGCAACCACGACAAAATCGGCGAGCGCAACACCTACCTGCAGATCATGCCGTACACCGACCGGCTGGACTACTTCAACTCGATGGCCAACAACTTCGGCTACGCCATCGCCGTCGAAAAGTTGATGAAGATTCCCGTCGCCGAGCGCGCCGAATACATCCGCGTCATCATGGCGGAACTGACACGCGTGCAAAATCACCTGATCTTCGTCGGCATGTTGCTCAACGACCTCGGCACCATGTACACGCCCGCGCTGTACGCTTTCGAAGAACGCGAATTGATTCTCGATATTTTTGAGGCCGTCGCCGGCGCGCGCATGATGTGCAACTATCTACGCTTCGGAGGCGTCGCGCGCGACATCCCCGACGATGTGATGCAAAAGATCAAAGACCTGGTATACGAGCGCCTGCCCGCCAAGACCGACGAGATCGAGCGCTTCCTGAACGAAAACGAAGTGCTGGTGGCCCGCCTGAAGGGCGTGCATCTGTTAAACGCCGAGGAAGCCATTCGTCATTCAGTGACGGGTCCCTGTCTGCGGGCCGCGGGCGTGCCGTATGATTTGCGCCGGGCAGACCCATACTCGATCTACGACCGCTTCGATTTTGACGTGGCCGTGCGCTACAACGGCGACATGTACGACAACTACCTGATCCGCTTTGACGAGATACGACAATCGCTGAGGATATTGGAGCAGGCCATCAAACAAATCCCGCAGGGGCCGATCAACTCACAGAAGCCGCAGTACCAGGTTCGAGTTCCGGCGGGAGAGGCGTACGGGCGGGTCGAATCCCCCAAAGGCGAGCTTGGCTTCTACCTCATCTCGAACGGCAAACCGAACCCATACCGTTATCACGTTCGTTCGCCTTCGTTCATCAACCTGACCGCGCTCGAAACGATGTGCAAGGGAGTCAAGATCGCCGACTTCGTCGCCCTGCTGGCCATGCTCGACATCGTGATGGGCGAAGTGGATAGATAAATCTTTACGTCATTGCGAGGGCGCTCTTGCTCTTTGTCCGAAGCAATCTCCCAGTTATATAAAGAGATTGCTTCGTCGGAAAGATCGCCCTCCTCGCAATGACGGGATGGAGAACCGATTATGTACGGAAAAGGCATACTCAAAGGTCTGGGCGTCACCTTTAAACGCTTCCGCGACACCTACCTGGACGACATTGTCTGGTGGTTGCGCGGCAAAAAACGCTATTACAGCGAGGAAGGCATCCGTCATCGCTCCTCGAAAAATACGCGCGGTATCTTTACCGTGCAATACCCCGAAGAACAACTAATTCTGCCGGAGGAGTTTCGCTACATTCCCTTCCTGGTCTACGACGGTCCGCAGGATAAAAAAGAAATCCGCTGTACCTCATGCGGCATCTGCGCCAAAGTCTGCCCGCCGCAATGCATCTGGATCGTGCGCACCAACCACCCGCAGACCGGCAAACCCGTACCAGAGCCGAAAGAATTCTACATTGATATGGACGTCTGCATGAACTGCGGCTTCTGCGCGGAATATTGCCCCTTCGACGCCATCATCATGGATCACGAATTCGCTGTCGCCTCCTACAATCGCAACGTGTACGATCTCGAAAAACTACTCAAACCCGCTTCGTATTATCAGGACATTCGCCCCTTGAATTACAAGAAGAATGACGACGAGCGCAAAGCCAAGGAAGCGGCAAAAGCGGCGAAGGCTGAATCCGCAGCGGCGGCGTAGACCGCACATAGCATTTACCTGCGCGCCAACTTTATATGTAAACTCACAGGAAATTCGATGACCAACTCCCCAACCAAAGAATCTGTCCTTAAAGCCCTCGGCACGGTTCAAGAGCCGGACCTCGGGCAGGACCTTGTCACCCTGAACATGATCCGCAACCTGGAGATTGCAGGCGACAAGGTCTCATTTACCGTTATGCTCACCACGCCCGCCTGCCCGCTCAAAGGCAAAATCGAAGCGGACTGCCGCAAAGCCGTCGGCGCGGTGGAAGGCGTAAAATCCATCGAAATCAAAATGGACTCGGACGTTCCCAACGACGGGCGGATGCGCGGGCTGGTCAATATGCCCATTCGCAATGCCATCGCCATCGGCTCCGGCAAGGGCGGCGTGGGCAAATCCACCGTATCGGTCAACGTGGCCGTGGCGCTCGCCCAAACCGGCGCGCGCGTCGGCTTGATGGACGCGGACATCTACGGGCCCAACACCCCCACCATGCTCGGCGTGGAAAAACTCCCGCCGCCAAACGGACAGCGCATCATCCCCGCCGAAGCGTATGGACTGAAAATGGTCTCAATGGGACTGCTCGTCAAGCCCGGTCAACCGCTCATCTGGCGCGGGCCCATGCTCAATTCCGCCATCCGTCAATTTCTCGGCGACGTGGAATGGGGCGAACTGGATTACCTGATCGTTGACCTGCCCCCCGGCACCGGAGACGCGGCTCTTTCCCTCGCCCAGGCCTTACCCCTCAGCGGAGCGGTCATCGTCACCCTGCCGCAACTCGTCTCGCTCGAAGACGCGGGGCGCGGGTTGAATATGTTCAAGACTCTCGAAGTCCCCATCCTCGGCATCGTCGAGAACATGTCCTACCTCGAAATGCCCGACGGCACAAAGATGGACCTCTTCGGCTCGGGCGGCGGCGAACGGCTCGCCCAGTCCACCGAAACAACCTTCCTCGGTCAAATTCCGATTGATCCGAACGTCCGCATCGGCGGCGACACCGGCAAACCCATCGTGGACTCGAACCCCGAATCCCCGGTGGCAAAAGCCTTCGATGAAATCGCCATGAAGATCGCCCAAAAAGTATCTGTGGCGGCGCTGGGCGCGAACAACAGCCTGCCGATCAACATCGTCGAATAGTTGGACGATCAAGCGGTTGAACGGAATAAAACGGGAGCGGATTCACGTCCGCTCTTTTTTCATGTCAAGGAAACGCGCCCTTTCGTTTTACCGCTCCAGGGTCTCAGGCAAGGAGTCGCAAGCGTCCTGACTTCCGATGAAATTCGGAATTTGCATGTATGTTGCGCGGGGTGTACACTTGGCGCAAAGAGGAGAATCCATGAGATCAAAAATCATCGTTTTCGCCGCCCTTATTCCGATGATTCTTGCCGCCTGCAACCTGCCATCGGGCGCGGCTGGGCAGGGCGGCGATTTCGACGCGGTTTCGACCTACGCCGCGCAAACGGTGGCGGCATCCGTAAATCAGAACCAGCCCACAGCCACATCCCAGCCCATCGAGCAGCAACCCGGCGCGCAGGGGACGGGAGGCGCGCCAACGGCGACATCCCAGCCTCCGCAGGCGGGTCAACCCACAGCCACTTCCATCCCCTGCAACCGCGCGTCCTTCGTGGAGGATGTGACTGTGCCGGATAACGCTTCGATTGTCGTCGGCAAGGCGTTCATAAAAACATGGAAGTTGAAGAACGTCGGCTCATGCGCCTGGACTTCGGGCTATTCGCTCGTCTTCGACTCGGGCGACCAGATGGGCGGGCCCGCCTCGCAACAGTTGACAAATGGGACGGTTGCGCCGGGACAGACCATCGAAATCTCGGTCAATCTTGTCGCGCCAAATTCGCCGGGAACGTATAAAGGCAATTGGAAGTTAAAAGATCCGAACGGCGCGATCTTCGCGCTTTCAACCGGCCCGTTCTGGGTGCAGATCAAAGCCGCCGCCGCGCCGGACTGGCCCACTTTCAAGAAAGGCGACAGCGGCAACGAAGTGTACGCCATTCAGTGTCTGCTCGTTCATCACGGGCAGACTCCCGCAGTGGACGGAATCTTTGGCAACGAAACACAATCTGAAGTGGAGGATTTCCAGACCGTCAAAAATCTCAAAGAGGATGGAATCGTGGGACCGGAGACCTGGCAGAATTTGATCGTCGCCGTCAAACAGGGCGATACGGGTCCCGCCGTGCGCGCGGCGCAACAACTCTTGAAGGGCAAGTTTGGATTCAACGCGGTCACTGTGGACGGCATCTTCGGTCCCGTCACCGCGCAGGCAGTCAAGGATTTCCAATCCTCGAAGGGCATCGCTTCCGACGGCATTGTCGGTCCGATCACCTGGCAGAAATTGATCAATGACTGATCGCCTTACACTCTTAAAATCAGGACGCGGACGAGCGCGGAAAACGCGGATTCAAGGAATTTTTTCGGGCGTTTTGCCAAAAAAAATCTGCGTTCATCCGCGTTTTCCGCGTCCTAAAAACAAAGTGTAAGGTAATCAAGATCAATGATTAACTCACTTTACGCAACAGGGACGATCCGTCCCAATCCTGCAACATATTGTCGCGCTGGAGGAGGGTCGCCCTGCAATGCCACGCAACCGCGCGCAAGGCGGACAATTAACGCATAATAAAAGCGGGTTGTCCGGTTTCTATCGGACGACCCGCTTTCTCTCCCTTCCTTAAGTTCGGGGTGAGTCATGTTTCGTTGTTAATCCAGCAATCAACGTCACCTCAAGACGAAGATATCCTTAGCCTCGTCGTAGGCGAGGATCAACGCCCTGCCCTGCTCGAAGTTCACCTCGCCCTCGAACAGCAGACGGAAGTCGTTCGCGTCGTCCTTCATCCAGACCTCCACAAGACGCTCGCCCGGTTCGACGACCAAAAACTCCAGAGCCGAGATGCGCCCGTTGCCGCTGATGCCCGAAGGTTTATAGGTTTCTTCGAGGATCGTCTCGCCGTCCACAACCAGCCGTACGCTGATGGGGAAATGCACGCCGCCGAAAATCTTCACCGGGTCGGCGCCCTCCGGCAGCGTCACGCCTTCCGGAATCGCCGCCGCTTCGATCTTCCCCTTGGCGTCCACCGCAAACCGTAACGCGCTTTGATCCGCCGCGTTCATCCCGGCGGGGATATCGAACGGCAAAGCCAGCGCAAATAAACCGAGCAACATGATTGTTCCAACCAGCCCGCTCACAAGCGAGGGGATCAACTTGTTTCTTTCCTTCACCGGGGGCAGCGCCGCGCTTCCATTTCCGTTGCCCTGAGCCTTCCTGCCATCGCTTCCATTCAAGCGTCCGGGAAGGTGCAGGTCGGTTAAAAATTTTTCCACGACGCTGGCGTCGCCCGGCGCGGTCTCCAGCCAATGCAAATTCTCCGTCGCCAAAGCGGGGCGCAGGTGCAGGCGGTTGAGGATCGAATGCGCGTCCTCGCGGTTGAGGCTGTCGTCGTAAGGCTGGGAGAGGATGACGATATTGCGCGCGCCCTCCTGTTGAAGCGTTTTAACCCACTCGATGTTGACCGCCCCCGCGGAGGGCAACACCGCCGTGACGACGCGCGCCGCCTCGTCCGCGCCCCAGCCGGATACGGCGATATGGGCATGGTCCTTGCCGACGTTGAGCCGCGCGGGCAAACCGCCCAGAGCGTCGAGGCGCTGATCTGCAAACAACACCGTGACGGGTTTGCCATCCTTCTTTTCGCGCTGTAACGCCCCCCGCAACGCGCCGAAGGTCTGCTCGCTGCTATAACCGCCTTTGAGGTCAATCGCATCGGTCGGGCAGGACCCAACGCAGATGCCGCATCCCGTGCATTGAGCGGTATTGATCACGGCAAGCCTGCTGTATCGCGTCTCATCGTCCCGCGCCACCATGCGGATTGCGTCGTAGGGACATTCGGCGTAGCAGATATTACAGCCGGTGCATTTCGGGTTGTCCACCACGGCGGGGCCCAGGTCTTTTCCGCGCGCCAGCCAGGGCAGGAGAATCAAACTGCCGCCGACGAGAATCGCCAATCCCCAGAAAACCGCGTTTCCCCACGATTCGATCAGCGGCAAAAAGCCGAGATAGTACGCATCCATCGGCACGGATTGGATCAGTTTTGACAGATCCGCCTCGGCAAACAATTGCACGGGCTTGATCAGCGCAAGGATCACCAAGCCGATTATCGCCTGTATACTCGCCCAGCGCGGCGACCACCAGCGCGCGCGGGAAAGTTTCAGCCCGTGAACATAGATGCCGAGAAACCCGATCAACGGCAGGAAAACGTGCAGGAAGATGACGATGACGAAGTTGGAAAACGTGCGCGATTCGACGTCCACGGCGACATAGGTCAAGCCCGATGTGCCAGCCAGGGTCTGCATCATATACTCGGTCATCCATTGCGCGCGCGCGTCCCAGACCAGCCAGTAGCCGAAAGTGCCGGTCAGCCACACGCCCGCCAGCATGATCCAGCCGCTCGTCCACGCCAGCCAGCGCTGCCCCCAATATTTGTCGCTGAAGAGCATCTTGAGCATGTGCAGCACGATGAGCAGAATCATCGCGTCGCTGGCGTAACGATGAACGCTGCGCACGAGCGAACCGAACCAGGTCGCGTCAATCTTCGCGACCGTATCATAGGCGACATCCAGCCCGGGGCGGTAAATCACCGTCAGGTATGCGCCGGTGGCGATCAACACGATCAACATAAAAATCGTCAACGTGCCAAGATGGTACAGCGGATTGAAATCCGATTTCGTAAAGCGGTTTACAAAGCCCTCGAGGCTTGTCCAGAATTTTTCGAACGCGCGCAAGGTTTTGCGCTGTGCATAGGGGTTGGGTGTCATGTATCAGGTTCCAGGTTTCAGATTTCAGGTTTACGTTTGCGGGGAGCGCTTTTGCTCTTAGCGACGAAGCAATCTCCCTCTCAGTTGGGGATGGCTTCAGGCGGAAGGGCGCCGCCCTCGCAATGACGTTAATTTTTCAACAACGGAAATTTATTCATCCTCATCGCATTGCTCGTGACGAAGATACTGCTCGCCACCATCGCAAACGCGGCAAAGACCGGCTGGAGCAAGCCTGCCATTGCCAGCCCAACGCCGACCAGGTTGTAGACCACCGCCCAGCCGAGATTTTGCCTCACGCGCTTCATCGCTTCGCGCGAAAGGTCAAACAGCCAGGGGATAATTCTCAGATCGTCGCGCATCAAAACGATATCGGCGGCGGTACGCGCCACATCCGTGCCGTGATTCATCGCCAGCCCGACCGTCGAGGCGGCGAGCGCCGGTCCGTCGTTGATGCCGTCCCCCACCATCGCGGCGTTCTCCGCGATCCGTTTTATCTTCTCGTCCGGCGTGAGCGCGGCGTACACAGGGATGCCCAGGAAATTTTGCCAGCGCTCCCCCGCCCGGGTTTCGTCGCCCGTCAACACGGCGAGTTCCAGCCCGCGCGACTGCAATTGCGACAAGGTCTCCTTCGCCTCCGCGCGAATCGACTCGCCCAGCCCGACCGCCCCGGCGACGCGCCCCTCCCATCCGGCATAGACGACGACCAGGCCCGCCTCTTTCCACGCCTCCGCCTGTTGACGTATGTCTTCGGGCATTTCCAACCCCCCGGCGGACATCAAACGCTCAGAGCCGATGTGGATGGGAGATTGGTAATTGGTAATTGGCAATTGGGCAACGACACCCAATGCCGGTAATGCCTTGAAAGACGTAGGTTTGATGAGTTCAATATTCTGTAATTTAGCGTACTCTACAATCGCCTTCGCCAGCGGATGCTCCGATTCATTCTCAATCGAAGCAATGGTTTGCAGGAACGCCTTATCACTGTTCACTGATAACCGCTTACTGACCACTGTCTGAACCTTCATCGGCAATTGCGTCAACGTGCCGGTCTTGTCGAAGAACACCCTGCCGACCTTTGCCAGCCGCTCCAGCGAAGCCGCGCTTCTCAAAATCGCGCCTGACTCCGCCGCGCGTTCGAGCGAGAGCCAGAGCGTGAGCGGAGTGGCGAGACCCAACGCGCAGGGGCAGGCGATCAGCAAGACCGACAGGGCGACAAGCAGGCCCTGCTCGAACCCCGCGAGATAATTCCAAATGAGGAAGGCAATCGTCGCAAGCGCGAGCGCGGCGGGAGTCATCCACGCCGCAAGTTTATCCACCAAACGTTCGAGCGGAGATCGCGCCCACTGGGCTTCGTGAAGAAGGCGCCCGATCCGCCCCGCCGTAGTGGATTCGCCGACTGCGGTCGCTATCACTTCAAAACCGCCGTCGAGGTTGATCGTCCCGGCTTTGACGGCGTCGCCTTCCTTGCGCGAAACAGGCTTGGGTTCGCCGGTCAGGAGCGATTCGTCCACGTCCCCCTCTCCGGCGGCGATCAAACCGTCCACCGGGAACCTGGCTCCGGGGCGGACTCTGAGGCGCATCCCCGGCTTGAGTTCGGTCACGCTCACTTCCCTATCCGCTTCGCTTGTGACCAGAGTCGCCGTGTTCGGAATCTGTTCGAGCAGTTTCATCACCGCCTTGGCGCCCGATTTATGCGCCTGCATCTCGAGCCAGCGCCCGACGGAGACGAGGAAGATCAGCATGGTGGCGGTGTCGAAATATAGCCCGCCGCTTCCAATGATAAGGTGATAAACCGACAAGCCGAACGCCGAGAACGTGCCGATGGTGATGAGCGTGTGCAGGTTGGGTTGTCCGCGCAGAAGCGAGGCGAAGCCCGCCCGAAGGATGGGCAGCCCGAGCAAAAGCAGAACAGGGATGCTGGTCACAAGCATCATCACCTGGAAGAAGTCCACCAGCGGCTGGGATTCGGGCGTCGCCCACCCGAAAATTTCCCGCGCGTAAATCCCCGCGCCGACGATCATGTCGTGCAATACCATCACGCCGCCAATAAGCAGGCGGGTGTAGAACGATTCTTCTTCGTCGTGGGGTTTTTCATCCGGAAGCGTGGCTTTGTAGCCGAGCGAACGCACGCGCTTTTTTAGTAATTTGTAATTGGTAATTTCTGGGTCGAAGGCGATGTTGGCTTGCCCCTGGATGAAATTGACTTCCGCGTTCACCACGCCTTTTGCGCGCTTGAGTTGTTCGCCCACCAGCCAGGCGCAGGAGGGACACCACATCCCGCTGAGATTCAACGTTATATTTTCAGCGTTGGCTTCATTGGAAACAGCGGCGGGGCTTGCGGTGGATTCCGCCAGCAAAGCCGCAACTTCCCTGCACGACGGACAGCAAAAAACATCCCCCTGTTCGTTCGTCAGGGGATGCAGGGTGGTCAATCCGCACAGGGAGCAGGAGGAGAAGGTATTGGTGGATGAAGCCGTGACAGCGAACGACATTTCTAAAACGACCTTGTGAATTTTATCACGGCAATATTATCACGACAAAAGCGGATAAAGACAGTGACTTTTGTTACATTTCAGGCTGACACTTATACGCTCCCGGACTTCGAGCGCACAGCGGCGATGGCGGCAATGGCATGGCCGCCTTCGCTTTGAATCAGCGACAGGGTCTCGCAAGTTGATCCCCGGGCGCGCCGCGACCGCGATCTTCACCATCTCTTTTGCCAATGTGCGCCCAAATTCACTCCCGCCGCCTGTGAGCGATGTCATTTGATTCTCCATTGTTTGTGCCGCAAACTTCAGTTTGCGCTTTGCGCCGGTACAAACTGAAGTTTGCAGCGCTGCGCAACAGTTTGCGCTTTGCGCCGGTACAAACTGAAGTTTACAGCGCTGCGCAACATCTACGCGCCTCAATCCGCCATAAGCGCTTCCGCCGTAAGGATGCCCGAGGTGGCGGCTCGTCCCACACTGTAGCCGGGGTAGGTGGTCTGACCAGTTTGATACAAGCCGCGAATGGGCGTTTGATGCGGAAAGTGATTCCACGGCGCGACCTGCGGCGATAGCCCGTACACCGCTCCGCGATACAAGTTCAGGTTGCTCCTGAATTCCTTCGGGCTGGAAATTCGTTTGACGGCGATATCCAAATGATGAACGCGCGAGAGGGCTTCCACTGCTTTTGCGAGGATGGCTTCCTTTTTCTCGTCGCTCCAATCATCAATCGGAAAATCGCGTTGCACGGGCGGGTACATTTCGATCACGCTTCCGCCCGCTGGCGCGAGTTCGGGAAGCGTCACCGTCGGCGCGTCGTACACCAGCCACTTCACGCCGTCGTCGCAGGGAGCGAACACCTCGGCTTGATTTTCCATCAGCGGCAGGAAACAATGTGAATGGCTGGGCGCGTCTATCTTGTTTCGCAAACCGAGTTGAACCGAAAAGGCGCTGTGCGATAGATTCGCTTCGGATGCCATGCGTTTCATTTTACGCGGCGAGTCGGCATCGTCCAACAAAGAGCCGAAGGTCAGCATCCCGCTGACGGTCGAGATGACCGCGTCCGCTTCCACCAATCCCCGCCCGTCCACTTCCAATCCGCGCGCGCGCCCGTCTTTGACGACGATCTTCTTCACCCGCGTATTCAAATGGATTTCCCCGCCGCGCGCGAGCAGCGCCTGGCTGAGCGCTTCAGGGACTTTGCCCATGCCGCCTTCGGGCAGGTGAAAGCCGTCGCTGAAAAGCGTGACAAGACCCAGAACCGAAATGGCGGGCTGTTTTTCGGGCGGCAGTCCCGTGTAGAGCAAAACGCCCGACATCGCGGCGCGCACCGTGTCGTCGCTGAAGAGCCGCTTCAATTCGTCCGCCACTGTGCCGCCAAATTTAGGCAGATGCCGCCAGCCCTTGGCAAGGATGCGCGAAAACGAAAGCGGGTTGACCAGAATATCTTCGGTCAGCAGGCGCAGGGCTGGCTCCCAGCGTTTCATCATGTCGTTCAATTCTTTTTTCAGCGCGGCTTCGTTCACTGTGCCGTTTTTCTTTTCGACAGTCACGCGCAAGCCGTCGCCGAACGTGACCTTGTCGCCGTTGGGCAGAACTGTCGTCTGTGGCGCGGTAATACGCTTGAGCGGCAAAACAGACGGACGATCCAGCCCGACCTTTGCAAAGACGCGATCCAACATACTGGGCAGGGCGAGATACAACGCGCCGTCGTTGAAGGTATAACCGCCGATGTTCGTCGTCGAGCAACATCCGCCGATTTTTGCGTTTGCCTCAAAAAGTTCAACCTTAATTCCGTTACGTGCGAGTAACCCGCCCGCCGCCAGTCCCGACACGCCCCCGCCGATAATTGCCACCGATTTGATGGGTGCCATGAAGTTTTCCTTGTTTGGTTTTATGTTCGCCCGATTATAGTACGGCAAACTTCAGTTTGCGCTTTGCGCGGGCGCAAACTGAAGTTTGTGGTACCGATACATTCAGCCCTGAATCTACGGCATGAAGCGGAGCGTATCAATGATCGTCGCGTAGAGCGTTTCCAGCGGCGCGGGCTGGGTTGGGTCATTTGATGGGAACCAGGGCTGGAAGGTCAGCGTGTAAAGGCGGTCGTTGTTGACCACAAAAACCACGCGCCACGAGTCGGGAGCGGGGAGTCCGTCCACTACAATTGCCTGCTCTCCGCCAAGCAGAATCTCGCTCCGCGCAACGCCGAAGCCTTCGCCCGCCTCCGCAATTTTAGCGTCTGCCACCTGAGCCGCGCTGCGCCCAGACGCGGGCTCCACTTGGATATCCACCCAGGCGTCTCCAAGCGTATCCGCCGTTGCGCTGGCAGGGTTGATGACGATGAAGCGCTGGGGAACGACAACGGCATCCGCGGGGTAGAGCAGGCAGTAGCCATCCGCTTCGGCAACGTGGAGATTGAATCCATCCTTTGCGGTGGGACATGAATTATCGAAAGTCGGCGCGGCGGGAATCGCTTCCGTCGCTGTCGGCGCGGGGATGTTGACTGGCGTGGGCGGCTCGGAGGTCGGCGCGCAAGCGGTCAACACCAGCATTACCAATGTAAAAATCAAGCAAGTGTTTTTCATAAACCTGGAATCTCCTGTGACGATATTGGGCTGAGGCGTTTTTGGAACTGGTCTTGTTCTCTTGTGATTGAGTGCAGCAAACTTCAGTTTGCGCTTTGCGCGGGCGCAAACTGAAGTTTGTGGCGCCTATTTTCTCGCAAACGTCAAATATAACTGAAATGACCCCGTTGCGGTGAATGTGCCGTCTTCGATGGCGCGGACGATTCCCGCGCTGTCAATGGCGTGATGAAACCAGCGTCCGTCCTCTTCCGTGCCGCCGCCCGCGACGACGGTTTTGATATTCAATTTCAGCCATTTTTCGTCGTTGTCAATCGTGTTGGCGGTTTTGGCGAGTTCGAGATAGTTGCGTTGTTTTTCGTGACGATACGGCGGGAAGACGTGCATGGCGCGATCATTCAAACGGACGTCGTACACGTCCAGCCCCGCTTGCGTTGCCAGCAACGGCACGCGCGCGCCAACGGTGTCGTCGCCGCGCCCCAATGCCATCTTGCCTTTCATGAACATCCGATTGATTCGATAATACTCGCGATACCACGCCTCATCGCGCTTCTCGAAGTGGACGCTGTCATAGTTTGCCATCGCGGAGTTGGTATATTCCGCCGCGAAGAAGACTCCGCCCGATTTAAGAACCCGCGTCATTTCCTTGACGGCGGCTTGCGCGTCGCGGACGTGAGTTAACACTGTCTGACAGAGGACTCCGTCAAACACCGCGTCGTCATATCTCAAGTTGTGCGCGTCGCCCTGCTCGAAGGTGAGGTTGGCGAGTCCATTGCGGGAGGCATAGGCGCGGGCGTCTTCGAGAGGCTTGGGTTCAAAGTCCATGCCCAGGATTTGCAGATCAGGTCGAAGGTCAGAGAGAAGAAGCGAAATGCCGCCGTTGCCGCATCCCACGTCGAGGACGCGTCCGCTGTGGGGTAGATTCAGAAGCGGGAGGATGATCCGCTCGAAGTAGTCGCCGTTCCAGAAGGTCTTCATCCGCAGGCGCAGGAAGGCGGAGTTGTCGTCGTCCGACCAGGGGTTGACGGTGGCAGGTTGTTGCGTCATTGCATATCCTTTGTCAGTAAGAAATTTGCATCACACTGAACGCATGTATAATACCTCATCATGGAACTGCCGAACAAGATCAACGCTATTGTACCCATAGTCAAAATCACCGACTATCTTTTGTCGGAGTCCCATGCCGTTGGGAAATCGAAAGCGAAGTTCTTTCGTTCTTTTGGATTCGACGACGCCAATGCGGACTATTTTCAGCGGGCGTTGATCCGCCTTGCTCAAACAGGCGCAGTGACCGACTCAACCGAAACGGCATACGGCAACAAGTACGTGGTTGACGGCGAACTGGAAACGCCGAATGGTGATATGATTCGATTACGGACGGTTTGGATCATCGAGACGGGCGAATCCGCGCCTAGACTGGTGACAGCCCATCCGCTGGATTAAGACAGGAGCAATAAAATGTTTAACGAACTCGATACCGTTGTTTTGGCGCATGATTTGAAAGAACATAAACTCTCGCGCGGCGATGTGGGGACGGTCGTCCATTGCTACGCGGGCGGCAAAGCCTACGAAGTGGAATTTGTCACTGGCGAAGGAAAAACCGTCGCCGTGCTGACGCTCGAACAGGCGGACATCCGTCCCATGCAGGGCATGGAGATTTTGCACGTCCGCGAACTTGCGGCGGCGTAACCATTTTGTTTCAACGTAAGCGGCGGTTTCATCCGCCGCTTTTTTTATTCCTTCTTCAACGCAAACTTGAGTCCTGCCTGAAAGCCTGGCGCGACGGCGTCGCAGTGGTTGAGGTCGGGAAAGATTTGTTTGCGCAGGGTCAAGCCTGTGTAGTTGCGGCTCTTGAGAACTGCCGCAAAATGTACGAAGTCTCCGACCATGCTGCTGTCTGCGTCCTCCTCCAATTCGCCGATGGACAGGTACGCTTTTGCGTCGAGGCGTTTGCGCCGTTTGGCAAAGCGCTCCTCCTGTTTGACGATGTATTTATCGCCGTACCAAAGCGCGGGACTGCATATCAGGAACGCGTCGAACAACGTCGGCGCGGCGAACAGGGCGTAGGCGGTGAACAGACCGCCGAGCGAGTGCCCCGCGACGACGCGCTTTTTCGGGTCGGCGGGAAAATCCTTTTCGATAGCGGGGATCAATTCCTGTTCGATGAATTGCAGGAATTTCGGCGCGCCACCCGTGACCAGTTTCCGCTTCAGCCAGTCTGAATCACGCTTTTCCATCTGCTCGTCAACCACGGGCGTGAAATCGTAGTTGCGACCGATGACCGCGTCGCGCCACGCTTCGGGCGGATTCTCGTCTTCGGGATAGCCGATCCCGACGAGGATCGCGTCGGTCGTGGCTCCGCACCACGACATGGCGCGGGTCATCTCGGTTGCCATGCCGAAGTAGTAATTCGCGTCGGTCAGATAGACGACGGGATATTTCTTCAACGGGTTATCGAATGGCCACCCACGATTGGGCGTTTTGAATGAATCCAGCGGCAGGCTGATGGAAATGCGATACGTCCGCTTGGTAAATTTGGATTTCATCAAACGGGTCTGGCTGGCGAGAATGGTTGCGGGTTTGGCGGGCATGAGATTTTCCTTGAATGAGTTTTACCGGCGAATCCATGAAGCAACTTTTGAAGCAATGACAGCCACAGGAATGGAAAGGAATGTTCCCCAATTTACCATATAGCCTCCCAGAAAACCAATGAGGATGGGATCGAATACATTGGCACAGACGCCGCCGACTCCGCCCAGCGAAAAGATTGACCAGCAATCACCCAGTTCCACCAAGCCGACAAAGCCGAGCGTGATGACCCCGCCTGCGACGAATGCCGCGAACAATCCATGCGCCCAACCCAGGCGCTTGACCCAAATGGAGGCGGCGAGCGCCGCGCCCAACTGGAACAGGATCGCCAGCGCGATCTGGCTTTTCAGGTAGCCGTCTTTCCAAGCCATGTCGGTATAAGCCGCTTCCGCAAGCGTGAAGCGCGCGCCCAGCCTAATGACCGTCATAAGCGCAAGCGCCAAGATAGCGCTGACAACTCCAATGAGAATTGCCAGACCAGCGCGCGTCGGTTCGAGCGACTTCAACCGCAACGGCGGCGGGTCTTTTTCGAGGCGCGCGTTTTCGATGACGATTTCATTTCTGCGAAAGAAACGCGCGGACAGGGGGAATGCCCACAGGCTGAGAAAAACCCAGAAGGCGCAGGAAGAGCCGATAACACGATCCATCACCGGGACGATGCCCCCGCTCAATCGGATGATGGTATAAACGCCTTCGTATCTTTGGAACCAGAAAAAATACCAGAACCCTACGCAGAGCGCCATGATCGCAGTAAGCGGGAGAATGGAAAAAACGTACGCGCTCCTCATGGATTTTGCCGAACGCGCCGCTTCCAGCCAGATTACCGCGCCCGCCGCCGTCCATTTGGATAGGAAAAACAAACCGACGACGAGCAGGCTTCCCCACAGAAAAAGGAATAATGAAGGGACAAGCCATTCCCAAAACGAACCGTAATCAATGTATGGGACGGCGGAACGAAGAGCCAGCCACAATCCGAGAATCATGCCAAGCCCGAGCGCGACGCCCAGCCTGCCCGTCCCTTGCGGTTTTGTTCCATGTATCCTTGCCATGTAAACGCTGCGCCATGCGCCCAACGCCATCACGCCCGCCATCATCGGCGCAAAGAGAATACTGGCTCCGTACGGCGTGAGGATTTCATACTGACTGTCCAGCAATAAACCAAAGAGGGCGTTCAGGTCGGGAAAGGCAAGCGTGGAGGCGATCCCTGCGGCGAAGGCGTCCCAAAAGGAGAGGCGGAAGAGGCGCTGGGGTTCATCGAACGAACGGAGGCGATGCCGCGGGTCGGGATGAAACCCCAAAAAGGAAAGCCGGTTCCCGCCCACAGACTTGGATAATATCTCTCGAAGCGCGCCCGCCTCCCCGTCCCAGATGGAGGCGCGAACGTCCGCATGAATTTCACGGGAACGCAGGAGCGCCGCCAGCGCAAGATAAACATATCCAGCGATCCCGATTGCCCGCCATGCGAGATTCAAGCCAAAGATGAAATCGGTTCCAAAGAATACATCGTCAATCAGGCTGACGCCCAGCGGAATTAACGCAACCAGTACAAACGCCAGGCTTACGGCAACGGCAAAATAGGTTTTGTCCACATCGTTGTTTCTCAGGTGAGCCAGTTCGTGGCGGACGACGGCGTGGAATCGAGCGGGGTTACTGTGAAATTGCGCCAGCAATCCGCCGTTGAGCGCGACATAACGGCGGCCCAGGCGCCCAAATGCCAACCCGCCGACAGTGGGATTGAAAGGGTCGGATAAAAAAACGGGAGGGCGGGCAAGCGCCGACTCGCGGCACAACTCGTTCAGGCTGGACATAATCTGTGGGTCGTCCTCTGCTGTAAAGGGACTCAACCGCCTGCGCCAGATCAGCCAACTGGGAATCAGCCAGTAAATGATGACGGCGACAAAAAGCAGAAGAAACACAACTCCCAGCAGAATCCATCCGCCTTGAATCAACTCATAGGCGTCGCGGCAGCGTTTCTCGAATTGCAGTTGCAAAGTCAAATCGTCGGGGTGGGCAAGCTGCGATTTGGCGATACAGTTTGAGGTCGCCTTCCACCAACTTGAAGTCAGGATATCGTATTGCATGGAATTGAACGCTGTGATACTTGATGCAATCACCGCGACAATGAGCAGGGTAAAGCGAAAATCCGTATCAGACGGAAGGAGAAATGGATTGAGTCGCCGCGTGGCGGGAGTTGATTGCGATGACATAAAAGACTATCCTCTCCCAACCGCCAGGCTTCCTGTAATGGCGTTTGCCAGCAGTTTTGTGTTTTTATCCGAGAGCCGCAATCGGCGGGCTTCTTTCATGGCGATGACTTGCACCTGTGCCAGTTGTTCGGCGGTGAGCGGCGGGACTTTGTTCTTCGACTCGTCGGGGTTGCGATATTTCTTGAACAGCGACTTGACCTTCTCGCCTATCAAACTTGCGCTTTCTTCGCCGAACGCCTTTTTGATTTCCCCTGCCAGATACTTGACCACTTCGGCAACAGCAGGCAATACATAGGGCGCGAACAGGGACATTGTTTCGCCTGCGCCAAATCCCAACATGTCATCGCCGCCTATCCTGGGCGCGGCATTCGGATTTTTGAAATACGTCTGACTCGCCGCTCGAAATAGCGGCAATTCCTGTGGCGCGACTTCAGAGAGCATGTCGCGTGAAAGTTCGCCGACCAGCTGGTTCATAGTTTGATTTTCCATTTTTGCATCATCCTGAAGTGGATTACAGCCCAACCAAAATTTCCGCCAATTCCTTCGGCATGGCGATCATCGCATCGTGACCCGTCGGCAGAGCGCGGAAATTCATCCCCAACGCCGTGAACTTCTTTTCTTCGGCGGCGATGTCTTCCTCCGTCATGCCATCGGAGCAGAGGATGAACGTGGACGGAATGGATTTCGTCTTTGGATTTTCGAGCGCGACGGGCGTCGTCAGCGTCTTCAGCGGATGTGGAGTTAACTTCGATTGCACCCGTTCCAACTCCGCGCCAGAGACGCCGAACGTCCACTCCAAAATGGGCGGACAGCGCCACTCGTTCCCGCTTTCGGTGGCTTTCTTCTTGAAGAAGTCCCACGTCTCGCCGATTAAATCCGCCAGCGATTTACCGTTTTCTGGAATCATGCCATCGAGATTGACGATGTGCGCGACGCGCTCAGGGACTTTGTCCGCGACGACGTGAGCCATGAACCCGCCCGAACTGTGACCGACGAGAATCACGTCGCGCAGGTTGTTGGCTGAAATCAAATCCACAATTTCCTGAACGTGCGCGTTCAGGTCAATGTCATCGTTTAGCAGATCGGCGCGTTCGGCGAGTCCCGCCAACGTCGGCGCGTGGACGTCGTGTCCCGCCGCTTTCAACAGCGCGGATAATTTGTCCCAGCACCAGCCGCCGTGCCACATGCCGTGAATGAGGATGAAGGTGGTCATATCGTTTCTCTCGTACACGGATTAGGCAGAAGAGGCTACTTCACAACAGATTTTTTTACCACTGAGACACGGAGTCACGGAGTTTTCCTTTTTGGTTTCCCCGTGTCTCAGTGTCTCGGTGGTTTGGTCTGTTTTTTTCAGCGTGGTTATCCGTCAAATCCGCGAAACACCTGCACTGCACCAAACGCAGTGCGGTGCAAGTGTCCGTGTACAGGAATTTCTACGCAGGCTTGATATTCGCTTCGAGCGTCTTCGCCAGATCCGCCTTCTGCTCGTCGGTCATCGAGTTGAGAATCTCGGCGTGGACGACGCCCGCGTGCGCGAACGCCTTCTCCTTGATCTCCTCCACCGTCTCGCCCGTGGCGACGAAATCGCAATCAACGCCTGTGTCCTTGCAAGCAAACTTCAACATGGTATATCTCCTTTTTGGTTTGAATTTCCCCAAGTATAAAAAGTCCGCGTTGCAAAATCGTCTCATAATGCGTCTCGGTAACGCAAAATTTATTTTGCGCCTCGCACGATAAATCTTGCGGTACTATAATTCGCCCATGCCAAAGAAGGAGAGCCGCCTCGCCGTCCATCTCTTCGGCGCGCCGCGCGTCGCGCTGGGCGCCGCGCCCATCGAAACCGCCCGCCGCAAGACTCTCGCGCTCCTCGTTTATCTCGCCTTCGATTCAAAACCTCACACCCGCGAATCCCTCGCCGCGCTTTTTTGGGCGGAGCAATCGCAGGAACGCGCCTTCGCCAACCTGCGCCACGCGCTGTGGGAGATCAACGAATCGTTGGGCGAAGGCTGGATTGAATCCGACCGCGACGAGATTCGACTCACTGGGGACATTGACCTCGACCTGACTCGTTTCCACGCCCTGCTCGCCGCTTCAAACTCACCGACAGTTGATTCTGCTTCGAGATTCATTTCCCTCGCCCAAGCCGCCGCGCTCTACACCGACAACTTCCTCGCGGGCTTCACCCTCAAAGACGCGCCCGCCTTCGACGACTGGGCGTTCTTCCACGCCGAGTCCCTGCGCCGCGAATTGACATCCGCGCTTAAAACGCTGACAAACGGCTATTGCGACTCGAACCGCGCCGCCGAAGCGATTCCCTTTGCCCGCCGCTGGCTCGCGCTCGACCCGTTGAACGAGTCCGCGCACAGGCAGTTGATGATCGCCTACGAACTCGCGGGTGAACATGCGTCGGCGTTGAAACAGTATCAGCAATGCGAAGCGACTCTGCAAAAGGAACTCGGCGTCGAACCCGAAGCGGAGACGAAGACTCTCCACGAAAAAATCCGCGCGGGCGGGTTGCAGAAAAAACCGTCCGCCAGAAACAACCTGCCTGCCGCAGTGACCAGTTTCATCGGTCGGGAGAACGAAGCGGAGCGCGTCCGATCCGAACTCGCGCAGAATCGTCTCGTCACGCTCACAGGCTCGGGCGGAGTCGGCAAGACTCGTCTCGCGATTGAGTCTGCGCGTGGACTGCTTTCGCAATTTCCGCAGGGCGTGTGGCTCGTCGAACTCGCGCCGCTCGCGTCGGCGGATTTGATTCCGCAGGCGATGGGCGACGCGCTTGAGGTGGAACATAAAGACGCCGACGCGCTGATGGAATTTTTGCGCGAACGCGCCGCGCTGATTTTGCTCGACAACTGCGAACACATCATCGCAGGCGCGGCGAAGTTTGCGGCGCGTTTGCTGGCGGGTTGCCCCGCTGTGCGCCTGCTTGCCACCAGCCGCGAGTCGCTGGAGATTGACGGCGAGTTTGCGCTGCGCGTGCCGTCGCTGGAGACGAGCGACGCGGCGCGATTATTTGCCGAACGCGCGCGGCTCGTCCAGCCGTCGTTTGTGTTGGACGCGTCGAATACGTCGGTGATTGCGGATATTTGCGCGCGGCTCGATGGGATTCCGCTCGCCGTCGAACTCGCCGCCAGCCGCGTCAAAATGTTGAGCGTGGAGCAGATCGCCGCGCGGCTCGATAACGCGATCTCCTTACTGACAGGCGGAAGCCGCGCCGCGCTCCCGCGCCAGCAGACTCTCCGCGCCGCGATTGACTGGAGTTACAACCTGCTCCCTGAATCGGAACAGGCGCTGTTCAGAAAGTTATCCATCTTCACAGGCGGCTGGACTCTCGACGCGGCGGAAAATCTCTTGCGTACTGGGCGTTCTCTAACGCCCGCCGCCATCGCAACACCGACGTTAGAGAACGTCGGCTACGCAGGGGATGATTCCGTTTTAGATTCGCTTACCCAACTTGCCAACAAATCGCTCATTCATGTTGATGTGGTGCGGATTGGCAATCCGCACACCCTGGCGGGATACCATCCCGCCCCACATAATTCCGTCCCACGCTACTTTATGCTCGAAACCATCCGCCAATACGCGCGCGAAAAATTGAAAGAGATGGATGAAGAAACAGAAGCGCAAGAAGCCCACGCCCGCTGGTGCGTCGAACTCGCCGAATGCGCCGAACCGAATCTCCGCAAACACGGACAGGTCGAATGGCTCGACCGACTCGAAGCCAACCACGACAACTTCCGCGCCGCGCTAGATTGGTCGCTGAAGAATCGCCAAGCCGAAACCGCCATGCGTCTCGCGGGCGCGCTCTCCGAGTTTTGGAAGATGCGCGGATACGAATGGGAAGGTATGCGCTGGCTCGAACTGACATTGGACCTTGCCAGACCAAGAGTCCATCTTCTTCCCGCGCAAGTCCAATCGAAGGTCCATTTGGGGATGGGCATGTTGGCATTCGAGACCGCCCCCACCGCCAAAATCAGGGAGATTACGCAAGCCCATACCGAAAAAGCCATTCGTCTCTACAAAAAAACGGGGGATTGCGTCGCAATGGTTCGCGCCATTTACATCAATGGCGGCGCGGCATGGCTCGCGGGCGATTTTTCCGCAGCGCGCGTCATTTTCGAAAACGGTTACGAGATTGCCGCCCGTGAAAACGATTCATGGGGCATGGGCAGCTGCCAGCATTATCTCGGACATCTGGCAAAGAACGCGGGCAACTTCAAAAATGCCCGCGCCCATTTCGAAGAGAGCGCCGTTCTTCTACGTCAAAGCGGCGACTTGTGGAATTACGCCCACCCCGTTATTGATATCGCCAACTGCTGCTGGGATGAAGGCGAGATCCAAAAAGCCTGGGAGCGCCATCAAGAGAGCCTTGACATTTTTCGCGCGGTCGGCGACATGGACAACGCGGCATGGCAACAACGTCAATTGGGCATTCGCGCGTTATGGATGGGCAAATACGACCTGGCGCAAGACCTGCTCGAACGCGCGCTTGCGTTTGCATTCGATTACGGCGACAAAATCAACAACGCCCTCTCGCCTGGATACCTTGGGCTTGTGGCGCTATTTCAATGCAGATTTTCCGCGGCGCAGGAACGGCTCGAACTCGCGTTGCGCCTGAATCGCGAAATTGGAAGCAAAAACAACATAGCCTGGGCGCTGGGCGCTTTCGGTCTTCTGCATTACTACAACGCCTCGCCCAACGAAGCCCGCGCCGCGCTCGACGAAAGCCTCACCATCTTCGAGCAAATCCCCAACGCCGAAAAATCAGATCACGCCCTCGCCTGCCTCACCCGCGGCGACCTTGCGCGGTTGGATGGGGATTTGGATTCCGCCCGCGGCTTTTACCTTAAATCCCTCACCCTGACCGAAGCCCTCCCGCTTCTTCCCTACCCCGTAGAGGGATTCGCCAAACTGAACATTCTCCACGCCCAAGCCGACCACGCCGCGCGTCTCTTCGGAGCCGCAAACAAAATGCGCGAACAAATGGAAATCCCCATCCCGCCCGTCGAGTGTAACGATTACGAAAAACATCTCGCCCTGACAAAGCGCGCGCTGGGGAAGAAAGAGTTCGCCTCCGCGTGGAAGGATGGGGAGAAGATGAGCGTGGAAGAAGCGAAGGAGTTGGCGATGAGGGGGAGGTAGCGCGTCGCACACCCGTCCTGGTGTGTGCTGTCAGGGAGACTGATCTTGTGAGACGCAAAATGAATTTTGCGGCGCTACTTTCCCGCCGCCAGCCAGCGTCCGCTCAATTGCGCGACGGTTTGAAAGCCGGTTTCATCCAGCCAGCCGCGATAGGTTTCAAACGAGTGCGCCGCCCCGCCGCTGTTTGCCCAGAGGAAGAGGCTGAGGAAGGCGAAGGATTCGGGGGGAGTCTCTTGGGACATGGGGCAGTCAATGACGAGGCTTCCGCCATCTGTCAGCGCGGAATGGATGCGGCGGAAGAGGGCGCGGTTTTGGTCGGGGGTGAGGTAATGCGTAATTTGCCCGACCAGCGCCAGGTCGAAGAGAGATGCGCCGAGGTCGGCGGTGAGGATGTCGGCAGGGAGGAAGGTCACGCGGGAGGTGAGTCCCATGCGGGCGGCGAGGTCGCGGGCGACATCTAGCACATCGGCGGAATCGAGGCAGGTGACGCGGACGCGCGGAGAGGCTTGGGCGAGGGCAAAACTTTTGATGGCGCAACCACAAGCGAGGTCGAGGAGATGAAGCGGTTTGTCGGTCGGGATGCCAGCGGCTCGCCACATCTCCAAACTTTTGGGGACGCGGGTCTGGCTGTAACTTTCGAGCCAGGCATCCTGCACGAAGTTTTCGTTCAGCCATTTCGGTTGACCTGAACGGATGGATTGCGCGATGCTGGCGTACAGGACGGGGTCGGTGTAATCGAGAATCATGTCGCCCGCGTAGGCTTTGCGCCCGCGCACGAGGAAGGTGGCGGCGTCGAGGGTGAGGGAGTAGCGGTTGTCTTCGAGGGTGAGGAGTTGCGCCGCGCAGAGATTATCCAGCAGGAATTTTATGCCCGTTGAATCGCAGCCGCAGGCTTGCGCGATTTGTTCGGCGGTGGATGGATGCTCCGCGAGCGGCGTGAACACATCCAGTTGAAGCGCGATGCGGATGAACTGCGGCTTGAAGATTCCGCCGAAGAGGTCGTAGATCAGGTCGGGGTTGGGGAGGTTAGTCATGACACGCTTATTCTGTCAAGTCAATTCCACGCGCCTCGCTAACCCGACAGCAGCGACGCCATTTGTTTGGAGATAAACTCCGCTGCGCGTTGGGGGCTGATGCGGTAGAAGAAGTTTAAAAACGCCGAATCGCGCCCGACAAAAACTTCATATTTATCCGCCTCGATGCCCGCGACGATGATCTCTGCGGCTTTGGCAGGCGGGAGCGGTTTGAATTTTTGCTCGCCGCTGGCGCGATCCTGCCCCGGCACGCTTACGCCGGAGTTGGCGGTGATGTTCGTGCCGATGGCGCCGGGGTAAACGACTGTCACCCTGACGCTCGTCCCCATCGTTTCGGCGTACAACCCTTCGGTCATTAATTTCACGGCGGCTTTGCTTGCCCCGTAAACGCTCTGCCCCGGCA